>Ga0310786_10002819_pt1 | contig 25983 bp, 16 predicted proteins | sample AusTroGonzalo_MG_FD_203881 | JGI IMG/M metagenome (GOLD analysis project Ga0310786, IMG submission 203881) | Bovine rumen microbial communities from tropical cattle in Woodstock, Queensland, Australia - Gonzalo_03 (v2) (version 2) | ecosystem: Host-associated > Mammals > Digestive system >...
GAGTCATGTACGGAAGGGCATCATTCAAGTTACTGGAAATAAAATGTACAAAATCGATTGTTGGGAATAGGAAATCAACAGAATTCTGAGATGAACCAAAATATAAGTCGCTTTCCTTGATTTTAACACTTTCGACCCCGGCTCTGGGTACAAGGGTTCTAAAACAGGGGAGTCTTCGGACTCCCCTTTTGATTTCCAATTACACATAGCGTTGCTCGACAGCCTTCCAGTCGATGATCTGCCAGAGTGCGGCGAGGTGGTCAGGGCGACGGTTCTGATAGTCGAGGTAGTAGGCATGCTCCCAGACATCGAAAGTCAGCAGCGGCTTCAGACCCTTCTGCACAGGGTTGGCAGCATTCGTCTCCTGCGTAATGACGAGCTTGCCGTCAGCATCGGCAGAGAGCCATACCCAGCCGGAGCCGAAGAGCGTCGCACCCTTCTTCTGAAACTCTTCCTTGAAAGTCTCGAACGAGCCGAATTGCTTGTCGATGGCCTCAGCGAGCTTACCAACAGGCCGGTTGTCTGCCTTGGGGGCAGCAAACTGGCTGAAGTAAAGATTGTGGTTCAGAATCTGGCCCGCATTATTCAGCACACCGCCATCGGCCTGCTTCACGATTTCCTCTAACTCCAGCCCCGCCCATTTGGTATCGGGCAGCAGGGCGTTCAGGTTATTCACATAGCCGGCAAGATGTTTCCCGTGGTGGAATGCAATCGTCTCGCGACTGATTACCGGCTCCAAGGCCTCTGGCGCATACGGCAGCGCCATCAGTTCAAATTTCTCCATACCTTATTCTATTTATGATTTACTTTTTCTTCTTCGGCTTCGGCATCGGCAGTTCCTTGCATGTCTCGCGGACAAGCTCCGAAAGATAGTCGTGGTCATCCACGTCGGCAATATAGAAGTAGTCCTTTGCCCCCTCGTAAGGCGGACGCAAATCCACTGTTCGCAACAGCCTGCGTCCAGCTTCCGTCGGCTTCAGATAGAAACAGTCGTCACAGATGAGTCCGAAAATCTTTCCGTCACAATAAATCCCATAATCACCAAACATCTTCTTGGTGACGATCTCGCCAGCCCCAGCACACTGGTCAGCGATGTACTGTACAAAGTCTGCGTTACTTGCCATTACCTTCAAATTAGATTGAGCGCAAAGTTACGAATTATTTCTCAAATACAAAATATTACTCATTATTTTCTAAATTTTTCACAGCCTCGTCTTTCTTATTTGGTTTTCTTCGCATTTGACGCCCTCGAAGCCTTGATTAACTCCTCAACAGGAATACGGGGAACCGCACTGACTGGCGGTTCCCCGTATTCCTGTTTTCATTATATTATTATAATCGATGATCTGTTATGTATTCGTTATTAATTTCCGCGAGGTCCGCCACCACGACGGCCACCTCCACGACGAGGACCATTCATCTTCTGATAGTTCTCCATCTGTTCGGCAGTGAGGATGCTTTTCAGCTTGTCGTTATATTCCCTACGCTTCTCCATGCGCTGCCTCATCTCTTCACGCTGGGCATCGGTCAACTGAGGACGTTCCGGACGCTCACCCTGAGGTCTTGCCTGCTCGCTGGCACCAGTCGATGCATCAGGGCGCGGACCATTAGGACGTCGTCCCATACGCGGGCCACCCATTCCGGGACCGCCGATTACATCTGAATACTCCTTGTTCAGTGCCAGGACTTTGACTTTCTGCTCATCAGTCAGACTCAGACTCTTGGTCATGTTGTCTGTCACTTCCTCTGGCGTCAACCTCTTAGGGGCTTTCTGCTCGTTGTTGTCACTCTGTTGGGCCATCGCTGCAGTCATTGCCAGCAAGGCAACCATTGTCATCATAATCTTTTTCATACCTTAATGTTTTGAAGTTTATAAAATGTTTAATTTATTGTGTACATCCCTTTGACGTAACAATGGTATGAAAAGTTTAATCCGACTATAACAGATTTCTGCCAACACCCGTTTTTCTTCAGCGAAACGGCCTATTTCTTCTTTTTAGGCATAATGCGGGAGCCTCCGCCGATATAGGAGATACAGATGCCGCGATCCCACTGCTGGCGGATGTACTCCTTGGCATCGTCGGGGTTGACCTGAAGATTCTGGAAACGGCTGTCGTCGCGTGAGTAGTTTCCATAGGTGACGATATAGTTGCCGCCACCATACTCCACCTGATGCAGGTTGAAGCCCTTTGCCCACACCTCCGACTGAATCTTGGCCATCATATCGTTGGTGGAGTCGGAAATGAAATAGCCCTGCGAGGTATATTTAGAGTCGAGACTCATCACGACAAGCCACGTATGGCCGTCGTAGGCCATGTCAGAGACACAGAAACCGTAGTTCTTCTGCTCGGCAATCCACGGAGCGAGCTCCGACCAGGTGTTCTGCCAGATGACCTGTCGGCTGATGCCACTGCCCTGCGAGAGTACCACGAGCCATTGCTTGTCGCTGCGTGAGAGCGAAGTGATGGCATAGCCTTCCCTGGTCTTGTCGGCAATCCACTGCTCTGGCCACTGCTCTGTGACCAAATAGGTCTGCATCGTATAGCCCGTGTTCTTGGCCATGATGACAAACCATCCCTCTGTGGTGTAGGCTGCCGTGACAATACGCTTGCCCTGATTCCAGCAGTTCATGATATCTGCCTGTTCAATATCGCCTGAACCATAGGCGAACCAACTCTGTTCCGCATAGGGGAGTCCTGATTCCGAGACAAGCAACGTCTTGTCCTGAGCATTAGCCGTCGTGACTGACAACAGCATCAGCCCAGCGACGGAAAGGAGTGTCTTGATAACTTTCATGTTCTTATCTTATAAATCTTTGGTTTTCGGATGCAAAGATACAAAATAATTTGGAAATCCACACAAATTTAGGAAAATTATCTTTTGCAGGGCGATTCTGTACCAAAGAGGAACTGGGGCTGGTAGCCGCCGGCATCCACCACGATCTTCTCGAAAAGGATGGCCGGATCATCGGGATGGATCGTCAGGGTATGCTGCGTTTCAGACTTCGTGATGGGCAACGAGATGACAGACTCAACGATACGACGGGCCACAGTGGGATAGAAGATGCTGTAGATGTTCTCCTTGGCCTCGTTCAGACGGCTGTTGAAGTTGACACGCTGGGGAGTACCGCCATCGAGCGAGACGGTATAGGTCAGGCCGCCCTTGTTGAGATAGTCAAGCGTGGATTTCACTACCACATGGACTTTCACCTCAGCCTCTGACGATGGGAGATTGAACCGATAGGTCAGCGAGGCATCGCCTGTCTGTTCCGTATAGGGGATCAGTGTCATGGCACTACGGGTGCGACCCATATCAGGAATCACGGTCCACTTGACAGGTGACTGCGAATCCCGTGCTACAGACGAGGGCGTACAAGCGTAATAATGCTCTGCCTCCATCGACACATAGCCATTGTTGCCAGCCTCGAACACATAGCCGCCATCGCCAGCGGGTACCGTCTTGACGGCAGGCATACGGTCGGCGGGGAAATTATCATTCCATGAGCGATAGCCGATATGCTTCTGGATCATCATGCCGTTCCACTTGCCACCGGCAATGTCAGTATTATAAGCCGCACAGAGCAGTGAGTCGCGACGGAAAGCCTCTGCCACACGCTGCGCCCAGAGATTGGCATCAGGATTGTTCTCGGCAGCCAACTTCAGGTTCATGGCCTGGGCATAGTACATCTGGTAGATGTTCGACATGGCCTGCACGGGGAAGAGGATCACCTGCTGATAGGCATCACGACGATTCTCAGGGATGGTCAGGTATTGGCGCAAGGCCTCAGCCTCCAGACGCATATAGTCATCAGCCACCTGCTTCCATTCACCTGTCTCCACATTGTAGGTCCTGGCATCGAGCATCTCTGCTGTCGTACGTCCGGCATACTTACAGCAAAGGTTCAGAATGCGGGCTGCCTCAGGACCCTGTTCCTGGCCAAAGAACTCCTCACAGAAGGCCGTTGTGTGGGCGTCGATGGCATCTACACCTACCGAACGGGGATTCCAGGCCATATCCATAAACAGGGTAATGGGGTATTCCATCGGCTTCAGGTCGCCGACATTGAGTATCCACATCCTATCGAGACCATAATCGGCGGCGAGTGTCAGCTGCTCCCACATATTCTGCGTAGGTGTGACGTTGAGCCATTTCGAGTTACGGGGCGCGCCGACATAGTCCACATGGTAATAGAGTCCCCAGCCGCCAGGATGGTTGCGCTCTTTGGCATTGGGAGCCCGACGGATATTGCCCCAGTTGTCGTCACAAAGCAGGATGAGCACATCATCAGGCACGCGCATACCTTTATCATAATAGTCGAGTACTTCTTTATATAAGGCCCATACCTGCGGCGTCTTGTTGGCGGGCTTGCCCGTCACCTCCTTGATGATACGGCGCTGGTTCTCAACGATGGTCTGCAACAGTTTCGTGTCAGCATCCTCACTCATGGCCTCGTCGCCGTCGCCACGCATACCGATGGTAACAATATCATCGGTGCCTTTCATCCGTTCGATACCCTCGCGGAAGAAACGGTCGAGGTTCTCCTTGTTCTTGTCATAGTTCCAAGGTCCCCACTCCTGACGATGGCGGGCATATTCCTGATGGTTACGCGCCATCGGTTCATGGTGAGAGGTACCGATGATGACACCCATCTCGTCGGCCACCTTCGAGTTCTCGGGATCGTCGGCATAAAAAGCCCAGCCCCACATGGCAGGCCAGAGGAAATTGCCTTTCAGACGAAGGATGAGTTCGAAGACCTTCTCATAGAAGTGATGGTCACCATAGTTCGTGCCGAAGGTGTTCTTTACCCACGTCGTCAAGCATGGCGCCTCATCATTCAGGAAGAGACCACGATAGCGCACATTCGGCTCGCCGTCTGTATATTCACCTTTCTTTATATATATAGCCTCATGTTTCTCCACAGGCACGTCAGCCCACCAGTACCAAGGCGAGACGCCTATCTGCTTCGACAGTTCGTAGATGCCGAAGACGGTGCCACGCTTGTCGCTGCCGGCGATGACCAACTGGTCGCCAATGGTCTTGATGATGTATTTCTCCATCTTGCCCTTCAGGTCGCGGAGCTCCCCCTTCTTCACCCACTGGTCAATCTGCTTGTTGACACCGACGGTACCCACAAGGATATGGGCTTCCTGCCCCATCCCCTTTCCCGTCACTCGCAGGAAATCCTGCTGGAGGTTGGCGACAGCACGCTGTACACAACTGTGCTCACGGCTATCAAACGAAATAGCGGCGTCCTTCAAGGAAAGGACATCCGACGAAGGCTGGAACACAACGAACTGTTCCGTGGCACTCACATGCAATACCATCAGCATTGCTACCAATAAATGGAGAAGTCTATTCATACTAACGTTTTTTAGGATTAAGATTCTGCTTATCCTCAGGATTTACGAAACGCTTCCCGGAAATCCCGAGGTAAGCAAAAACTACTAACTACTAACTTAATATAACTAAAACAATTCGATTGCATCATCACGACGCTTATTTCGGTTGCAAAGGTAATATTGTTTTTTGATATTCCCTTTATACTATGTCACAATTACTTTCGTTTTTGTTTCAAACCCTAAAATAAGGCAAAAAAAGAGGCTGCCCAACCCTGGACAGCCCGTACTAACCCTTTCCTAAACAACCTTTTTCCTATTACTTCGACATCAGTGCGACAGCCTTTGTCTTGACTATTGATGCGAGTTTCACTGCTACATAATTCAAAATAATCATAACTAATACCTTTTATACGTTAATCCTGATTTCTTTTCGAGTGCAAAGGTACTGCCGTGTCCGCACACAGGCAAACATTTAGAGCAAAAAGTATACAAATGATATGTCTTCTTGATACACATCAAAAAGAAACTAACGGCGAGGGCCACCCAGACGATATCCGACGCCCAGCATCAGGTTATTGGGATGCTGGAAATCGTACAGGCTATACCCGACATGGAGGAAAACCTTCTTAGAAAGGGCTATCTTCAAGGCCAGAATCTCATAGAATCCCTTGAAAGATGACGAGCCGGCATTGATAAAATTGTGGCCAATACCGAAATTGATGGAAAAATAAGGCATGACGAATTCTCCGCGTAGAGACAGCCCTGCAGACACCTGTTTGTACCAGCTGGGGGCTAAAATAGGAGTGCTACCATCCGACTTCTCTTCCGACTCCTGAGTTGTCGTCTCGTCTGAATCATCAGAAGGTTCTTTATTATCGGCTAACTTAAGGTTGGCACTATGATCGTAAGCAATATCCAACGAGGCACCGGCATTGAACCAATGGTTCAGGTGATACATCGGATTGACATTCACACCAAAGACACCGTATGTATCAGGCAACGTAAAGGCCCCGAAGTCGTTCTCATAGCCCTTCCGCTTCCAAGCTCCGTAAACCACGATATCAGTAGCCCAGTAATGCTGACAAGGCGGCAACGGTCTTTCAGCCGGAAGTTCCTCTGGCCGATTCAGGTAATAGGCCAACGACAACTTCAGCGAAGCCGTGTTCAGACCGGCATTGGGCAGCGTGGTATTGGCATTGCTGAAATGCGAAGCCGTCAAACCCATATTAAAATCCCACTGGGCTGAGAGCATCCAACGGAGATAGAGGTCGACATCCATATAGGCTGTCATCTTCGAGCCTATCACTCGGTTGTCGGGTCGTTTACCGTCAGCATACGACTTCCACCCGTATGCCACACCGAAGTCCCACTCGTAGTTCAGTGAGAGTCGTCGTGACAGAGTGGCTATAGTAGCTCCCTGGAAGAGATAGGCCGAGACAGGATTGCCGATCTGAGGGTTCAGATGATGATAGGCCAGGCCCGCACCCTGATAGACACCTTTATAGATCCGCGCCTCTTCAGAGTCAGGCGACGGCATGAAAGCGTATTTCATCTTCAGCGTGAAATACTGGTTCATCGTGCGCACCTCATGGTTATAGCCTTCGAGGAAGCGGTTGGTATGCAACACGGCACCGTCGATGACCTCCGCCTCTACACGATGGATGACAGGCATGGAATCTACATCAGCGACAGACACGCTGTCCTCCGTACGAGCCAGCATGTCTGTCGCAGATGCGACGGTCAGGAAAACCGTCAACAGGATTCCGCCTATTGGTTTGACCATTTTTTCAGACGGTTGTACTCTTTCTTCGTAAGCCGCATGAACGAGCCATGCTGCGGCCCTGTGACACCCTCGATGTCAACAGGATCAGAGAAATTGCGCAGATGCTCGTCAGCCTTACAAATGCGATAGTGCTTGGGATTATCACTATACTGGATGTAAGCCACACGCCAGGTCTTGTCGCCAATGAGCTGGAAGGCACTGCTACCCTCACAATTCTTACGGCCTTCAAATGAGACATAGTCATTCTCCACGGGCTCACCCCAACCACTGGTCAGGTTCTTCGACGTAGCAGTATAGATGCCCGGCTTGCCGCCCTCTTTCTTAATCAGCATGTGGTAGAGGCCATCACTCTTCAGATAGTTGATGTCGGCATCAATAGTGGCATACCCCCAATCGAATAGCAACTTAGGCTGTGTCAGTTTCGTAAAGGTCTTGTCGGCATACGAGTAGTACATACGGTCGTATTTCTCCTCTGGACGGTTCAACATCGAGTAATAGATCATGTAACCACCCTTGTCGCCATTCTCCCAAACATAGTTGGGATCCCAGAATATCTGCGGCGCCCACACGCGGTTGATGGTGCTCCAGTCCTTATAGACGCTCTCTGCCTCAGGGTTACAGAAAATGCTGACACCCTTGCGATAGTCGAAGGTGACGCTCGTCCAGTGGACCAGGTCATCACTCTTCAACAGGTCGATGCCGTAGTTATCCCAGATATGCGACTTGGCGACACACATATCAGTGGTGACCATCAGATAGCCCTTACCATCATAGGTCCTGGTGATAAAGGCATCACGGGTGCCTCCCTCGATACGGGCATGCTCCTTCGGATCAAAGATGGGGTCTCCGCCCTTGATGTCCTCATAATGATAGCCGTCGCGACTCACGGCATAGGCCGTATACTCGCCACGGTCGCTCATGTGACAATACAGATAGCCGTAGCTACCCTTCTGCAGATTCTGTGCAGTGGCAGTTACGGCTATTATAAATAATAAGGTGGCTAATGCGTACTTCCTCATATTACTCGGCGTCAGGAGCCTTGTCAATCAGATCCATGAACTGGTCGAGCTTCGGCGTGATGATAATCTGTGTACGGCGGTTGCGCTGCTTGCCCACCTCGGTATCGTTGCTGGCAACGGGGTTATACTCACCACGGCCACCGGCAGTCAGGCGCTTCGGATCTACGCCATAGTCGTTCTGCAGAGCCTGAACCACTGAAGAGGCACGGAGCGTAGAGAGATCCCAGTTGTTGCGGATATTCGTCTTCTTGATGGGCACATTATCAGTATTACCCTCAATCAGCACGTCATAGTCCTTGTAATCCTTAATGATCTTGGCAATCTTCGACAGGGTCTCGGCAGCACGGCTGTTGATCTCATACGAGCCGCTCTTGTAGAGCATATTGTCGGCCAGGGAGATATAGACCACACCCTTCAGCACCTGCACGTCGACCTCCTTCATCTCCTCCTTCGTGAGCGAACGGGTCAGATTGTTTGTCAACACCATGTTCAGCGAGTCGCTCTTCGACTTCACCTCTACCAAGTGGCGAATGTACTGGTTCGACTCGTTGATCTGGTCAACAAGCTTCTCGATGGAAACATTATTCTGCGAGGCATTCGACAGACTCTTGTCGAGCGACTCCTGCAACTTGGCATACTTGGACTCTGCATTCTTGAGAGCCTGCTGCAAGCCACGCTGCTGCTCTTCGAGGGCCTGGATACGGGCGTTCTTTCCTGCAAGGTCTTCCTTGGCAGCCTGCAGGTTCTCTGTCAGTGTCTTGTTCGTTGTCTGGCATTCCACCAGTTCCTTCTTACTGCCGCAACTGCTCAGTATCAGAGCAGATACAGCTATTAAAACTAAACTCTTTTTCATACTATTCTCGTTTTAATTAGACTAAATCGGATGCAAATTTACATCAATGACGCAAAAAACAATGAAAACTTTGTCCGAATTAGAATTATTTTAATTAAATTTGCACACAAAAACCAATTATTACTAATTTTAAAGATGAAAAATTGCAGATTATTTCTTTCTTTCGCGCTCTGCCTGATTGCATTGGGAATGAGTGCACAGAAGCTGGAGAAAGGCGTTTCCAAGGAACTGGCCGCCCAGCGTAAGGCAAACATCAGTAATGTCACCTACGACCTGACGTTCAACATCCCTGCAGATGTGAAGACGCCCGTGACAGGTAAAGCAGTCATCTCCTTTGAGCTCCAGGATAAGGGTGACGTGGTGCTCGACTTCCAGGGAGGATTCTCTGGCAGTTGCACCATCAACAACAAGAAGAAACGCCCTGCCACCTACAAGAGCGAACACATCGTGCTCGCTGAGAAGAACATGAAACAGGGTGCCAACACGGTGGAGATTGACTTTGCCTGTCTCGACAAGGCCCTGAACCGCCATCAGGACTACCTGTACACCATTTTCGTGCCTGACCAGGCCCGTTCCGTATTCCCTTGCTTCGACCAGCCTGACCTGAAGGGCAGATACAGCACGGTCATCAACTCACCCGCTGGCTGGAAGACCATCATCTCCGACGGCAACCATCCCATCCCCACCTATCTCTACTCATTCGTGTCAGGCAACTTCCAGGAGAAAACGGGTTCTCACAACGGACACCCCATCCGTATTCTCTACCGTGAGACCGATCCCGCCAAGGTGAAGCAGCTCGACAGGATCATTGACGAGTTCGGACAGTCGCTGAAATGGATGGAGGGCTATACCGCCATGCGTCCACCGTTCAAGGAGTACGGCATCGCCATCCTGCCCGACTATCCCTTCGGCGGTATGGAAAATCCAGGTGCCTTCCAGTTGAACGCTAACCGCGTCTTCTTGGAGAAGAATGCCTCACCGGAGGACGAACTGAAGCGTGCTGAGCTGATTGCCCATGAGACCTCTCACCTCTGGTTCGGCGATGTCGCACACATCGACTGGAGCAAGGATCTGTGGGTGAAAGAGGTGTTCGCCAACTTCATGGCGTCGAAGATCACCCGCCGTCAGTTTGAGCGCACGGAGCACGAGCTGAACTTCATCAATACCTATCAGAACCGCGCCATCGCCGTCGACCGCACGGAGGGTACCCACCCTATCGAGCAGCCTGCAGAACTGAACCACGAGAATATGTTTTACGACAACATTATATATAATAAGGCTACCGTGATGATGCGTATGCTGGAACAGACGATGGGTGCCACAGCCATGCAGAACGGTATGCGCCGTTACCTGCAAGAGCACTATTTCAAGAGTGCAACCTGGGATGACCTCGTTGAGACCCTCGACCAGGAGAATCCCGCTGCTGGCGTGCGCCAGTTCTGTGAGGTGTGGGTCAAGCAAAAGGGTATGCCCATCATCAACACCATCTATAAGGACGGCCAGATCATCGTCTCCCAGAAAGACCCCTTCGGACGTGGTCTCTGCTGGCGACAGAAGTTCGTCATCCAGCTCGTCTACGACCTGAAGCCCAGCCGCACCCTCGTGGTTGACATGCAGCAGCCCACGATGACCTTCAAAGTCAACGACAAGCCAAGCTACATCATCCCCAATTACACAGGCCAGGGCTACGGCATCTTCACGATGGACGACGAGTACACCGAACTGCTCCCCAAGCGCCTCATCACCACCCGCAACGACATCGCCCGCTACTCCCTGTTGCTCACCATCCACGACAACTATCTGATGGGCAAGGTGTCGCCCACACACTTCGGCGAGCTCTACCGCTTTATGATGAAGGAGAAGAACCCGCTCATCATGAAGACCGCCATTGACCACATGTTCAAGATTGCCTTCGACCTCACGCCTGAACAGCGCCGCACCCTCGAGCTCTGCATGATGGACCTACTCGGCGAGAACAAGTCCAGCGAGTGCCGTCAGCTGATGTACCGCAAAATGGCCACCTGTGCTACTACGCCTGAGGTGCTCACGATGATGGAACGTGTCTGGAATGCACAGACCGACCCGATGTTCAAGGACAAGGACTTCATGGAGATGGCCTATCGCCTCGCCATCAACAACCCCACACGCTGGCAGGAAATCCTCTCTTCTGAGCGCAGCCGTCTGAAGGATGCTGACCTGCAGAAGGAGTTCGACTTCGTCAGTCGTGCCTGCAACCCTGACGAGAGTGCCCGTACCAAGCTGTTCAATAATCTGCTGAAGAAGGAGAACCGCGAACAGCCCTCATGGGCCCTCCACGCCCTGCGCCTGCTGAGCACCGATGTCTACGAGCCAAGGAACAACAACCTCATTTCGCTGAGCCTGGCCAACCTGAAATATCTCCAGCAGACCAGCGATGCCTCTTTCCCCGGTGAATGGATGAACAACCTGCTGGTGAGCCACAAGAGTCCAGAGGCCAAACAGCTCGTCGAGAAGTTCATTCAGGACAGCTCAAAGTGCCCTGAGGAGCTGAAGGACGAAGTCTTCGAGGCTTCTTGGGTGCTGACTCATCAGGTTCCATACGTGGAGAAAGCCAAACCAGTGGTCGTCAGCAAGCCCAAGACCACAGCCAAGAAGTCCACTTCCAAGAAAAAGAAGTAAGAAGACCATTTCGCTGAATAATTAAGCCGATTCGTTGAACAAATTTTCGCGAATCGGCTTTTTGTCATACCTTTGCATCGTCAAACAAACATCGATAGTGGTTTTTTCATACATAAAATTAGGTTATTGTTAAGTAATTAGTTAGTAATGACAATCGGGGCGCAGTGATGCGCCCCGATTGCGTTATAACTAAATGTTTCATTGTATGTGTTTCACCCCGGAAATGAAAATAAATCCCAATTAATTTTGTATTTCGTTCGATTTGCAGTATCTTTGCAGGCAAATTCGAAAACATAATAAATAATAAGGTATGATACGCTTCTTTCAGACCCCACAGAAGGCGGTGATTGCCACAGAGGTAGATCATCAGCTGAGTGAACAGGAAATCAAGGAATTAAACTGGTTGTATGGCGAGGCTACGCTCTTGGATGCGGAGACGCTCGACGGTTACTTTGTAGGTCCGCGCCGTGAAATGGTGACCCCGTGGTCGACCAATGCCGTGGAGATTACGCAGAACATGGGTCTCAAGGGCATCAGCCGTATCGAGGAGTATTTCCCCGTTGCGAGCAAGGATGCAGAACACGACGAGATGCTGCAACGCATGTACAATGGTCTTAACCAGGACATCTTCACCATCAACATCAAGCCGGAGCCCATCAAGTATGTGGACAATCTGGAGGAATACAACGAGCAGGAGGGTCTGGCCCTCTCACCCGAAGAGATTGAGTACCTTCACGGCTTGGAGAAGCAGAACGGCCGTCCGCTGACAGACTCTGAGATCTTCGGTTTCGCCCAGATCAATTCTGAGCACTGTCGTCATAAGATCTTCGGCGGCACGTTTATCATAGATGGCAAGGAGATGGAGAGTTCACTCTTCGCGATGATCAAGAAGACCACACAGGAGAACCAGAACAAGATCCTCTCGGCCTATAAGGATAATGTGGCTTTTGCACAGGGCCCCGTCGTAGAGCAGTTTGCACCGAAGGACCAGAGCACCTCAGACTATTTCCAAGTGAAGGATATCGAGAGCGTGATTTCACTGAAGGCTGAGACACACAACTTCCCCACCACGGTGGAGCCGTTCAACGGCGCTGCTACCGGTACGGGCGGTGAGATCCGTGACCGTATGGGCGGTGGCGTAGGCTCTTGGCCGATTGCTGGTACGGCGGTGTATATGACGGCATACCCGAGAATTGACGGTGGAAGAGATTGGGAGGATATCCTGCCCGTACGCCAGTGGCTGTACCAGACGCCGGAGCAGATTCTGATTAAGGCCTCGAATGGTGCAAGTGACTTCGGAAATAAGTTCGGGCAGCCGTTGATCTGCGGTTCGGTACTGACGTTTGAGCATCAAGAGGCTCCGGAAAGTTGCTGTGGCACAGCAACAAACTCGACGAAATATGCATACGACAAGGTGATTATGCTGGCTGGAGGCGTGGGATATGGAACAAAGCGCGACTGCCTGAAGAAGGAGCCACAAAAGGGTAATAAGGTGGTGGTCGTTGGTGGTGATAACTACCGCATCGGCTTGGGCGGCGGTAGCGTGTCCTCAGTAGATACAGGCCGTTATTCGAACGGTATTGAGCTGAACGCCGTGCAGCGTGCCAACCCCGAGATGCAGAAGCGTGCCTACAACCTGGTGCGTGCCCTCTGCGAGGAGGATGTGAACCCTGTTGTCTCTATCCACGACCATGGTTCTGCTGGTCACCTGAACTGTCTGTCGGAGCTCGTCGAAGAGTGCGGTGGTGAGATCGATATGACCAAGCTGCCCATCGGCGACAAGACATTGAGCTCGAAGGAGATCATCGCCAACGAGAGTCAGGAACGTATGGGCCTGCTCATCGACGAGAAGCACATCGAACATGTGCGTAAGATTGCCGAGCGCGAGCGTGCCCCGCTGTATGTCGTCGGTGAGACCACGGGCGATGCCCACTTCTCGTTCAAGCAGGGCGACGGCGTGAAGCCCTTCGACCTCGACGTGGCCCAGATGTTCGGCCACTCGCCGAAGACCATCATGCGTGACAATACCGTGGAGCGTCATTATGAGAATGTCACCTATTCACAGGATAAGATAGAGGAATACCTGGAGCGTGTGCTCCAGTTGGAGGCTGTGGCTTGTAAGGACTGGTTGACCAACAAGGTGGACCGTTCCGTGACAGGTAAGATTGCCCGTCAGCAGTGTCAGGGTGAAATCCAGCTGCCGCTGAGCGACTGTGGTGTCGTTGCCCTCGACTATCGTGGTGTAAAGGGTATTGCCACAGCCTTAGGCCATGCGCCACAGGCTGGCCTGGCTGATCCAGCCGCAGGCTCTGTACTCTCAGTAGCCGAGGCACTGACGAATATCGTCTGGGCACCGTTGGCTGAGGGTATGGACTCCCTGAGTCTCTCTGCCAACTGGATGTGGCCCTGCCGCAGTCAGGAGGGTGAGGATGCCCGTCTGTATGAGGGTGTGAAGGCACTGAGCGATTTCTGCTGCGACTTGCATATCAACGTGCCGACTGGCAAGGACTCGCTGTCACTCTCTCAGCAGTACCCCAACGGCGAGAAGATCATCTCCCCGGGAACGGTCATCGTTTCTGCTGGTGGTGAGGTCAGCGACATTAAGAAGGTGGTGAGCCCCGTTCTCGTCAACGATAAGAACGCCTCCATCTATCATATCGACTTCAGCTTCGACGAGCAGCGTCTTGGTGGTTCGGCTTTCGCCCAGAGCTTGGGTAAGGTGGGCGACGATGTGCCGACGGTGAAGAATCCTGAATACTTCTGCGATGCCTTCATGGCTGTACAGCAGATGATTGAGAAGGGGTGGATCATGGCTGGTCACGATATTTCGGCCGGTGGTCTGATTACCACGCTATTGGAGATGTGCTTCGCCAATACCAAGGGCGGTATGCACATCAATCTGCACGATTTGGCAACCTCCCCCAACCCCTCCGAAAGAGGGGAGATTGACCTTGTCAAGATACTCTTTGCGGAGAACCCAGGCGTAGTGATTGAGGTGAGCGACGAGCATAAGCAGGAGTTCAAGGACTTCATGGAGGAGCAGGGTGTTGGCTTCGCCAAAATTGGTTATCCCGTTGAGGACAGCCGCAGCATTGAGATTGTTTGTCCTAGTACGACTAGTCAAACTAGTGAGACTAGTTCTACTAGTTTCGATATCGACGCCCTGCGCGATGTATGGTATAAGACGAGTTATCTGCTGGATCGCAAGCAGAGCTTCAACGGCAAGGCCAAGGAGCGCTTCGAGAACTACAAGCAGCAGCCTATCGAAATGAAGTTCAACAAGGAGTTCACAGGCACGCTGGCGCAATATGGGCTCAAGCCTCGTAGGGAAGTTAGTTGCTGTGGCACAGCAACATACAAGACGCCAAAGGCTGCTATTATCCGCGAGAAGGGAACCAACGGAGAACGCGAGATGGCCTACTGCCTCTACCTCGCCGGCTTCGACGTGAAGGACGTGATGATGACCGACCTGATCAGCGGTCGCGAGACACTCGAGGACATCAACATGATTGTCTTCTGCGGCGGTTTCTCCAACTCCGACGTGCTTGGCTCGGCCAAGGGCTGGGCTGGTGCCTTCCTCTTCAACCCCAAGGCCAAGGAAGCTCTCGACAAGTTCTATGCCCGCAAGGACACCCTCTCATTAGGTATCTGTAACGGTTGTCAGCTGATGGTCGAACTCGGCCTCACTGGGGCGAAGGGTGCCAAGATGTTGCATAACGACTCACATAAGTTCGAGAGTGAGTTCATCACGCTGAGCATCCCACAGAACAACAGTGTGATGTTCGGAAGTCTGAGCGGCAACAAGCTCGGCCTCTGGGTGGCTCACGGAGAAGGTAAGTTCTCGTTGCCCGAGGCAGAAAGCAGCTATAACGTGATTGCCAAGTACAACTACCACGGCTATCCCGCTAATCCTAACGGCTCCGACTACGACGTGGCAGGTATCTGCTCGGAGGATGGCCGTCATCTCTGCATGATGCCTCACTTGGAGCGTGCCATCTTCCCCTGGCAGAACGCGTGGTATCCCGCTGACCGTCGCAACGACGAGGTGACGCCATGGATTGAAGCCTTCGTCAACGCCCGCCGCTGGGTTGAAAACCAGAAGTGAATAGTGAATAGTGAAAAGCGAATAATTTGCTACCGCTCTAACAGTGAACGTTTACAGGGAATCGAAAGTTCCCCTCCCTTGGGGAGGGGTTGGGGGTGGGCTCTTTACCACCTTCTTTAAGATTGGCATATTCACCCTCGGTGGGGGATATGCCATGATACCATTGATAGAGGAAGAAATGGTCAATAAGAAGCAGTGGGTGTCGAAGGACGAGATGCTCGACCTGATCGCCATTGCCCAGAGTTGTCCTGGTGTCTTTGCCATCAACATCGCCACCTTCATCGGCTATAAGCTGCGGAAGACGCGAGGAGCCATTGCTACCACCCTCGGCACTGCCCTACCCTCGTTCCTCATCATCCTCGTCATTGCCATCTTCTTCAAGCAGTTCGAGGACAACAAGGTGGTGGCGGCCATCTTCCGAGGCATCCGCCCTGCTGTGGTTGCATTGATCGCTGTGCCCACCTTCCGTTTAGGACAGCGGGCAAAGCTGAATAAGTTCACCATTTGGATCCCCGTCGTCTGTGCCCTTGCCATCTGGGCACTCGGCGTTTCACCCATCTGGATCATCATCATAGCCGGCCTCGGTGGCTGGCTCTATGGACTCTATCAGCATCGGACAGGCACGGACTCATACGGACCCAATAAGTCGCCATACCCAAAGTCCGAGTAAGTCCGAGTCTGCCTGATGCAAATAACAATCATTGCAATATGATATTCGTCAGTTTGTTTATCACGTTTTTTGAGATTGGCCTCTTCGGGTTTGGTGGGGGCTACGGGATGCTGTCGCTGATTCAGCACGAGACGGTGGAGCATTATCACTGGCTCTCGACAGCTGAGTTCACCGATATCGTCGCCATCTCGCAGATGACACCTGGCCCCATCGGCATCAACTCCGCCACCTACTGCGGCTATACCGCCATCCATAATGCAGGCTACAGCCATCTGATGGCCATCCTCGGCTCTGCCACAGCGACCATCGCGCTGGTACTGCCCTCGCTGATACTGATGATACTGATCAGCAGGATGTTCATGAAGTACATGAACACCCCGCTGGTACAATCAATCTTCACAGGCCTGCGCCCTGCCGTCGTAGGCTTGCTGGCTGCTGCTACCCTATTGCTCTGTAACAGCGAGAACTTCTCTTCCCCAACAGAGAACCCCTGGCAGTTCTTCATCAGTTGCGCCCTCCTCATCGCAACTGCCTTCGGCACGGGCTACCTGAAAATCAACCCTATCCGAATGATCTGCTACGCAGGTCTCGCTGGTCTGCTGTTGCTCTATTAGAGACCGCTTTCCATCAATGAACGGAGCTGCTGAATGCCTTGATGGTTGTTGTCGAGGGCTTCAACCTCCTCTAAATATTTCTGAGCCTTTTCTTTATCACCCATGCCATAATAGCCAAGGGCGAGCATATACTTGCAGTGTATCTCGTTCTTCACGTCGAGGCTATCATCCCAGATGAGCAGGTCTGGCAGAGAGACGGCAAAGTAGTCCATTACCTGATGCTCAAAAACGTGCTGCTTCCCGTAGTTGATGAGCTTGTGAAAGAGGCTCCGCGCCTTGTCCTCCTGTCCTAACGCCCGATAACAGAGGCCGGCATAGAATATTTTGTCGGGCTTCGCATCGTTGTAGTACATGGCAGCAGCAGGCTCTGTAGGGCCAACGGTTCCCTCTTCGTAGCGTCCGAGGAAATAGAGGAAGTCGTTATCCTGCGCACCATGAAGTTTACCCTCACCAAGATGCGGGGGGTAGACGAGACACGCTTCGAGAAGCTGGCGTGCCCTTGCTGATTGCGGATCGTCTTTAAGGAGCCGTTTGGCAAGTTCCACGCGGCAGATCTGATACTGTGCAGGCACCTTTCCTTCGCCACCCTCCCACGGATGGAACTGGTGGGCATCGAGCTTCGCCATTGCTTCCTCATAGCGGCCCAGCTGGTTCAACAGGGTAATCTCTTCGAGTATGAGGTCATCGCGCTGAGCAATCAGTTGCGGATATTGCTGCAGGAAGTCGAGACGCTGCTGATGCGGACGGTGCAGACGCTTGTAGAGTTGGTCGAGTTCCATAAGGATGCGACTGTCGGTCTCGTCGAGATGGAAGGCCTTCTCCATATATTCCAGAGCTTCCTCTTGACGGTCTTGCTTGTTAAAACGTGCCAGTGCCAGATTACGCCATACCGTCGGGAACTTCGGGTCGAGTTTCGCAGCCTGTTCCCAATTCTCGATAGCCACATCATACTGCCGCTTGTCATAATACAGGCACCCAAGGAAATAAGGCAGATGAGCATTGTTGAAGACAGGCATCAGACTGAGCTCCTTCAGGATCATGGCATCCTCCAGACGGTTGGGGAAGCAGTAGTCGGGACTCACCTTGGCTGCTTTCTGCAAATAGGCAAGCCCTTCCGACAGTTTGTTCCAATAGGTCAGATAATAATAGGTGAGCGGCGACTCCTCCACCCCGTTGTCGATGGCCGTCTGCAACACCAGTGTGGCCTCATCCATCAGTTCTGCGTGGGCATAGTCGAAGGCCGTCTCATGGTAATTATAGATATTGCCATGCATCAACTCGACCATCCGCTCCAAAGGCTCTTCACTGCCAGTCAACAGATGTTCCTCCACCATACAGACGTAATTAAATGGATCTATCCTGTAACTCTCCTTGATCCAAGCCAGTGCCTCGTCCATACGTCCCAGCTTACGCAGGGCGACAGCCTTCATAGCACGAGCCTGATGGTTATGGCTGTTGCTGATGAGCGCACGTTCCAACTCGTCGAGGGCATCCTCCCAACGCTCATCTGACAGACTAATACAAGCGGCCTCGAAGTAGCCGGCATCCGCCCACGCCTTGTTCCACGTTGATTTCCAGAAAAGCTCGTAAGCCTCTTCCCACTGATGATGGAATCTCTTGACAATACCAAGATAGAACAGCGCCTCACCGTCGTATGGATTGGGATTGCGCTTCTTCAAGACCTTCACGGCGGTCTGCAGATATGGTTCTGCCTTCTCGAAACGGGCACGGCGCAGATACCAGAGACCCGTCTGCAGGTTACAACGATAGTCCAAGGGATCACGCCGCAGACCTTCCTCGTAATAGTCGATGGCCGACCATGTGGCGTGGCGGTATTGTTCCAAATGCAGGCCCGTCAGATAGAGTTGGTCAATGGTCTTCGTGTCCTGTGGTGAGAGGGCTGCCTCGGCAGCATCAGGGATAGGCCGTATCTCGTCAGGCTCGGCAACCCATTCGAGCAAGGGCCGCAGTCGGGGTTTCTCAGCACGGTCGATGGTAAGGCGGAGGTCTCCGAGCGGCTCCTGGTCTGTCTCGACGGTCTCAACAAGCACCTCCTCAGGGCTAAGCATCACCACCTTGTCATAATACACCTCGCCTGACTCACCGTCAAGCACGATTCTCACCGTCTGCTTCGATGTGGCCAGAATCTTAAAGGTGACCTTACCCTCGCACCTCTCTTCAATATTCATAATAAAGTCCTTCGAGGCCTGTTTCACGATGCCAATCTCCCGATACGGCATGAAATACTGCACGAACTGCTTCTCCTCGTAGGGCATCAGCCATGAGAAGTCTGGCTGGTTCTCAGTATATACGCCTGCCATCAGCTCGATGTAAGGCCGATACCCTGCGTTGTCGGAAGCGGAGCAATTGTCAATTGCCAATTGTCCATTATCAATTGAATCCGTCAGGTTCCTGTCCCAGGCACGGCCGAAGTCACCGTTACCCCAGGTCCACTGTTTTTTGCCTGGTGAGAAATGATGCGAGGCCACATGCAGCATGCCGCCCTTCGTATCGTTCTCGTAACCGCCCTCGAAGTCGTACTTCGAATTCACGGCCATATAGCTTGTCGGCACCTTGATATTCTTGTAGTTCGAAATATCCACGCCAGCCGAATAGTCCATCTTGTAATAGGTACCCGTGGCGATGGGGAAACTCGAGACGGCCCGTTTGCCATGATCGAACACCGCATTCACATCAGGCGGGAACACACTCTGATAGGCATCGTTCACCTCCACAGCGGGATTCGCCCACCAGAGGAAGGTCTGTGGCAATGGCGTGCGGTTCGACACACGACCCTGAATCTCAAAATAGGCACAACCAGGTCGCAGGGTGAAACCTGCCATACCCTTCTGGTGGAACATCCTTTCCATCTCATTCACCCATACCGTCACTGAGCCGTCTTCATTTTCCACGATCGTCGAATCTACAGGCAGATAGGTCGAAGGACGATGGTGCTGCGGCCAGTTGAACTCGATGCCACCCGAAATCCAAGGCCCCGTCAATCCCACAAGGGCAGGCTTGATGACATGGTTATAGTACACGAAGTGGCGCTGCTTGATCTTGTCGTACGCCATCTGGATGCGTCCGCCCAGTTCAGGCAGGATCATCACCTTGATATACTCGTTCTCCAAATAGACGGCCTTCCACTCCTTGTCCACCTTCTCATCCGAGATAGACTCAATCACGGGATATGGATACACCACACCGCTACTGCCCTGATACACTCGCTTCTCCAGGAAGATCGGGTTCTTCTCAGCCTTTCCTATTTCATACGTTGGTATCGTCACCAACTCTCTCCATGCTTTTACCATTGAACAATTTACAATTTGACAATTTACCATTTACAATTTATTCGTCAATTTAATGATTTACCAATTCGCGCTCCAGTTCCTCTAAGCTCTTGCCTTTGGTCTCCGGACAGCGACGGAACAGGAATACAAAGGCACAGATGCAGATGGCGCTGTAGATCCAGAACGTGCCGCTGCTTCCTAATGCCGCGTTCATCGATGGGAACGAGAACGTCAGCGTGCAGCAACCCACCCAGAGGGCGAAGGTACACGTGGCCATCGCGATACCACGGACACGGTGGGGGAATATCTCTGCCAACAGTGTCCAGGTGACAGGCCCCAGCGTCATCGCATAGACCGAGATCGCCGCCACCACCAATACAACCATCATGACGCCCTTGACCTCATAGAAATAGCAGGTGCCGAGCGTCAGATAGATCAGCCCCAAGCCGCCTGCACCTATCAGGATGAGCGTCCTGCGACCCCACTTCTCGATGGTGTAGAGCGCCACGAAGGTAAACACCACATTGGCAATGCCCGTGATGACGATATCGATAAACATACCGTCCACATCATAACCTGCACCCGTAAAAATCTCCTGCGCATAGTTGAAGATGACATTCGTGCCACACCACTGCTGGAACACAGCGATCACCAACCCCAAAAGCAAAACTTTTCTATACTTCGGTGAACTGAGAACTGAGAGGTGAGAACTGAGAGGTGTGATTTCTTCTACAGGCAGAGTCTGGGCTTGCGATGTTTTCTTACCTCTCAGTTCTAATTTCTCTGTTCTCAGTTTGATAAACACAGGCGATTCTGGTATGAAAAAGCTCATCACGAGGAACAGCGCAGCGGGCAAAGTCTCAGCCCAGAACATCCAGCGCCAGCCCCAGGCGATGTTCCACGTCTGAGATTCTGCCACTGCGGTATCCCTCGCCAAAAGCATGTTCACAATCTGCGCACTCAGGATGCCCAGCACGATGGTCATCTGGTTCAGGCTCACCATCCGCCCACGAATCTTCGTGGGACTGACCTCAGCGATATACATCGGCGACAGGGCCGAGGCAACACCGATGCCCACACCGCCGATGAAACGTGCTATATTAAATAAGGTGAAGTCGTTGAACAAACCCGTGGCGACGGCAGACACCGTAAACAGCACCGCCGACAGCATCAACAAGGGCTTGCGACCGAACCTGTCTGCTGCAGAACCTGCCACCATCGCACCTATCAGACAACCCACAAGGGCCGTTGACATGGCCACGCCCTGCAACAACGGCGATTCGCTGATGCCGAAATAGAGTTCATAGAACGGCTTTGCGCCACCTATCACCACCCAGTCGTAGCCGAAGAGCAGACCGCCCATCGCCGACACGGCGCAGATGAAATAAAGAAATCCTTTGCTTTGGTTATTCATTGTCGTTTATTGATTGATGATTGTTACTTGATTGACCTGTTCTCCTGGTGTCGTGTCTGCCTCACGGGGGAAGTAGATGGGCATATCCTTCTGCAAGGGTAGGATACGGAGTTCCAGCTGTCGGCAGTCTTTAGGCAGTCGCCAGAGGGCATACTGGAACGGACGTCCGTTATAGAAATTGTCATCTATCAGTTTCCCGTTGGCATACAGCCTTGCCACATCGCCACGATAGTCAATTTGAAGAAGAGAAAAGTGAAGAGTGAAAAGTGAAAGGCTACGGGTAGGCGACCATCGGTCGGAAATGGAGTCTTGGGGCAGATCGATGGTATAGACAGCAGCCTGCTCGAAATCCTCGTCCGAAGGCTCTTCCGCCACCTTGTTAACACCCATGGTAATCGTGCGCAAGGCACCTGCCGAACGAACCTTTTTAAAAGGAATGATGGTATCACACTTTTCACTTTTCACTTTTAATTTTTCACTTAAGAAAAGTCGCCCAGCCTGTTCTGAGGTCAGCAGATAGTAGTTCTTATAGACAGGCACATCCGGCCCCTTCGCCTTCAGGTTCTTCAGCACCTTGTTGCCGATGGCCAAGGTCGTCGGGATGCCCTTCACCTGTTCCAGATAGACCTTGCCGTCGCGCTTGGCAATCAGCTGGGCTGTGGCATATCTGATGCCGTCGATATTCACGGGGAAGACACAGATGGTGCCTGCTGGGATAGTCAGTTCAGGCAACCTGACGCCACAGGCCTCCAATCTTACCTGATGCTTGGCCGTCAGTTTCTGCAACCGCTCGTAGTTGTTGATGAAGATGAAGCCGCTGCCATCCTTTGAACGAACCGCCCAACGGAGGAACGAGTCATCGCCCTTCCTGATATCCTGCTTGCAGGGGAAACTCGCCTCCATCGGAGCCAGCACATCACCCCAGTCCTGCATGAACAGATGGAGCTTCCGCAACAGGTAATAATGCGGATTCCGCTGTCCAAACTCGTTCAGCGGCGCCTGGAAGTCGTAGGTCTTCACAGGCAGGTCGTTATAGTTCGTCGCCACCGTACGCTGGGTCTCGTTCAGGTAGGTCAGCCCCTCAGGGTTCGTGCCGCCATGATACATATAATAGCCCAACAGGTTAGAGCCGCTACCCAGTTTCACCACAGCCATCGAATAGGCATCCTCCGGATAGAGATAAGGCCGACGGTGATAGGCTGTCATCATACCACCACCCAGTTCACAGGTGAAGTAAGGATACTGCTCATCGCCTTTGTTCAGCCGTTCCTTCTGTTCGCCCAACTGCTCTGTAGCAATCGCCGTCGACGAGCGGAAGGCTCTGAAGTTGAACGCCTTGTAGTAGTTGCCAGCCGTCTCTTCGAGACTACGCTCCCAGAAGCCGTCGGCATAGTCGCCATAGAGGGGGATCATCTCACCGAAAGGCACAGGTGTCGCCAGCTCAGGCCATCCCGTTCGCGTATAGAAAGGCAGATCGAAACCTATCTTCGTGGCTATCTGCTTCAGGGCCATCAGATAGGAGCCACGCCCACGGTATTCGTTATCAAACTGCGCCCCGATTACAGGGCCGCCGTCCTTCCACTGCAAGCCCTGCAGCTGGGTGAATATCTGACGGTACAGACGTTCCACATAACTGAGGAACACGGGATTCTCGTCACGCATCTTACAGCCCTTTGTGAACATCCAGTCGGGTATGCCGCCGTTTCTCACCTCACCATGACAGAACGGTCCCAAGCGCAGGACCACGGGCAACTGTTCCTGCTGACATATCCCGATGAAACGGCGAAGGTCGCGCTGACCGTCCCAACAGTAGATGCCCTCCTGCTCCTCGACGTGGTTCCAGAACACGTAGGTGGCGATGATCGTCACACCACCCTCCTTCATCTTCCTGACCTCAGTCTCCCACTCGTCAGCAGGAATTCGCGAGTAATGCACCTCGCCCATCACAGGGACGACGGGCTTGCCATCGACAGACATATAAAGGCTATTGACGGCAATACTCGCACCAGGGGGAAAGGCCGCCTGTTGGTACGCCTTCTGTGCCTGTACTGCAAATGCCAGACACCATATCGTTATCGTAAATGCGATTCTCTTCATATATTGTTGATTACATAACTTTTCGTTTTCGCCTGCAAAGGTACAAAAAAACCTGCATTCCTCCTATAGATAAACCTTTTTTTATTCCTTGCTTGCTTGGTTCAGGTTTTTTTCTTATATTTGCAGCGGAATCAATTAAACATAAAAACAAGCACGGTTATGAAACAACGCTCCTTCAACTATCTGATGGTCGCAGCCGCACTCCTCATCGGAGCAATGGCCATAGCTTCATGCTCAAGTCACGACAATCCGATAGAGCCAGAGCCCACGCCCACCCCTCCTATCGACGACTGGTATGAAAACCTGCATTGGTATGACAAATATGAAGAAGCGCTGGAAGAAGTGGGTGCTCAGGAGAAGCAGGTTGTTCTTCCCAATGAAAGGATTATCAACTATGGTGAAGTCGAGAACGACAAACCTGCGCTTTTGTTGATCCACGGCCAGATGAGTATATGGCAAGATTATGCACTTGTCTTGCCCAAGCTTAGCGAGAAATGGCATATTTATGCCGTGGATGTCTATGGGCATGGTCAATCGACCCACGACGAGAGCCTGTATTATCTTGATGTCAATAGCGATGACCTGATCTGGTTTATAGACCATGTGATAAGAGCCCCCACAGTCGTGGCCGGCCATTCCAACGGAGCCATCACTACGGCCTATATCGCCGCAAACGGTGGACGGAATGTGGTCGGTGCCGTCTTGGAAGATCCCCCGATATTCTCTACCGAAGGCGAAGGATGGGAACAGCATTTCTCTTATCTGGACACGTTTAAGCCACTCCATGAATACAATTTGTCCGACAAATCCGAATGTTGGGAAGCATGGTATCTGCGCCATTGCTATTGGGGACAAGTCTATATGAAGGATATGATGCCTGGAATTGCGGACTATGCCCAACAGTACCACGACGAGCATCCTGGTGAAGCCGTAAAGATCGGTTTCCTTCCGTCGTCCATCTGGTATGTCTTCGAATATGTCGTGTATTATGACATGGCATACGGTGAGCATTTCTATGATCTGAGTTGGAACCACGGGTTGAAGCATAAGGATATCCTCAGCTCAATTGATGTCCCCTGCGTTTATATCCATGCCAAGGAAGGTATTGATGTCAATGGCGTCTATACATGCGCCGCGACTCGCGAACAGGCCGAACGGGCAGTATCCTATATCGGCGACAACTGTCGTTTGGTTGAAACAGACACGAACGATCATACCATTCACACAGTCCACAGCGATGTCTATATAGAAGCCGTCAACTCATTGCATAAGTAACCAAACAGAACTTCCTTCTGCCTGGGTAGGTGTCGGGGTAAGTGGTTGGTTAAGTGTTGGGGTGGGTGTCAAAGCAACACCCACCCCAACGCATTCCCTGTATCTAAAGGCATTTCGAAAGATTGGGGTGGGTGTTGGCAATTCTCGTAAAAATCTCGTCGAAAAATTGCTTTTCATGCCGTGAATATAGCATCGTTAATCGATGAATATAGCATCGATGGCCGATGAATATAGCATCGCCTCCTCGAGAATACTGCTCAGTATGGCACAGACGATGATACTTTTTGGATGATAACAACCGGCTTACCTAATTGCGCAGAACCGCAAGAGCCTGGCATTTTTGAGGTTGGTGAATCTGAATCCGGAAGTCCCCTCAGTCTATAATTTCCAAGATTGCTTGGTTGTATCGAATATTGGAACTACCTTTGTGATCAGAAAAGCAATTATTGGTTGATTGTAAAGAAACGCTCCTTACGTTATAACGAAAAGAGTCCCTGTTACGTTAAGCAATAAAGCCTCGCCGATTGACGAGGCTTTGATTTACTTCTTGACGATCTTTTTCTTTCCTAAGATGTAGACACCCTTGTGGGCTGCGCTGGCCTTCACGCGGTGGCCCTGCAGGTCGAAATAATTATCAATTATCAATTGTCCATTGTCAATTGCACTAATGCCTGCGCCCTCCTCCTTCACTGTCAGCGTGTAGGTGGCTTTCTGAGCCTCGTTGCAGTTAGAGGTAGCTGGACCGATGGCGGTGATGGTCACCTCGCCCTCTGCCTTTGCCGTCACCACACCGTTCTGGTCGACGGTGGCGATTTCCTCGTTGCTGCTGGAATACTGCACAGTGCCGTCATACATCTGGATAGTCA
>Ga0310786_10002820_pt1 | contig 25975 bp, 19 predicted proteins | sample AusTroGonzalo_MG_FD_203881 | JGI IMG/M metagenome (GOLD analysis project Ga0310786, IMG submission 203881) | Bovine rumen microbial communities from tropical cattle in Woodstock, Queensland, Australia - Gonzalo_03 (v2) (version 2) | ecosystem: Host-associated > Mammals > Digestive system >...
GTATCAAGGGCTGCTTCCCTGCTGAGGATATCGCCTCTAGCGTTGATATTGAGTTTGAGGGCAAGACCTATAAGACCATGATTGGCTATCGCGATTACCTTGAGCGCACCTATGGTGACTATATGACTCTTCCACCAGTAGAACAGCGTGTCACCCATAACTTCGAGGCCTACTGGAAATAATTACTCGGATATGGATTTTCATTGAAAGGACTAGAGATTTTTATCTCTCTAGTTAGGAAAAATTTTTTTTCTAACTAGTCCTCATTTTCTTCAGATTCGTCGCCTCTGACGTTGCTCGAAGGAATGATGTTCTTTACAATGACATAGTCGGCGCCTTTCTCAAAGGCTTCCTCCATGTATGTGTCTCTGTTGTAGGTCCAGGTCTTGACATACATGCCTTTGCTGTGTGCATATTCGCAGAGCTGTTTGGTGATGTTTGTAAAGGGAATAGACACATTGATGCTTAAAGCTTTGGACTTCAGTTGGGAGGCTTCGTCAATAGTCTTGATGTTTGTTACCCCTGAGACCGAGATGCACACACAGCTGCTGATGGCTTGCAAGGCCTCCAGGCGAGGCTTCTTGGCGCAGAACACGGTGCGCGACAGCATGCCGTACTTCTTTACCAGCTGGAACAGGTCGGCAAGGTAACTATCCTGGAAACGGTCATTCTCGGCAATATCCAGTTCCAGAATGACGTTCTTGCGTTTGCAGAGCTTGATAATATCCTCTAATGCCGCAATACGGACATAGGAGAAATCGGCGTTGTACCACGAGCCGAAATCCAGTTGCTGAAGATATGCAAAGGTGCAGCTGTCCACTCTTCCTGTGCCGTTGCTGCAGCGGTCGATAGTGGCATCGTGCTGAAGGACGAACACACTATCCTTAGTGCGGGCAATGTCACACTCCACCATTTTGTATCCTACCTTGATGGCAGCCTCCAGAGCTTCATAGGTATTCTCTGGGAAGCCAGCTAGTCCACGATGACACATGACGAGCGACTGGGTAAAGAGGTCAGAGGGATAGATATTCTGCTGCTCTTGGAACACTTTGATGCTCTCCATCGGAATGGAGGTATGAACACTATCATTCTCGTCAAAATAGATGCTGTCAACGATGTCTGTATCAAATGTTGTTTCGCCATATTGGGTGGCTACATGCAGAATGTGCCCCATTTGTGCGTTGGCAATGGCGGAAAACAGGAATAATGCGCTAATTAAACAAAGAGCTTGTAATCTTTTCATGTCTCAATAGGATTAACGTTAGTAGTCAGAGTTAATGATTTTCATGCCCCAGTCGTAGATGCGGTCGATGGTGGGACAGGGGACCTCCTTTTCGTGGGCCAAACGATGAACGATGGCCAGACCGTAGGGAAAATCTTCTGTGAAATAGCGGCTGTGGAAGTCGGGCACGAAGCCCCCTTCTGTAGCTTTCATAGGTGCTGTAATACCCTTGAAGGCCTCGATGCTACGCAGTTTGCGAGCCAGCGAGGGAGCATCGGTACTTTCGTAATAGTCGAGAACGGTGGCTATGCTGCCTGGGGTGACAGGCAGTTGGCGCAGGAGTGCCTGCAGCTCCTGGTCCATCGCGATATAGAGCGCAGCAGCCTCCTCTGTCCATTCTTCATAAAAAAGAGGTACGCGCGAAATGGTTTCACCCTCGTGCCAATCTTTCCAAAGCGAGTAGAGACGCGAGGGGTGCAGCAGCGGGTTGCTATTGCTGAGGCTTACCTCATAGAAGCTGTGCAGCAGGTGGATGGGGGTGCGCAGCATCTGTTCCAAAGCCTGTCGCAGCGGCTCTGGGTCGCTGGTCTGTTCGATGGCCAGATGGAGGCTCTCTTTATAGCCCATTAATCGGGCCCGTCGACCATAATCCTCGATGCGTGAGATGAACGGCACACGCTGGAAACCAAACAGCGGGGTGGTGGAAGGCAGTATCTGCATGGCTTCGAAGAAGAAGCCCGTGCTGCTGACCACGCTACCTACTGCTGCCATAGGCATCAGGTAGTCCTTGATTTGCAGAAGCATATCGTGGATGGCGTAGCCTGGCAGACAGATATAAATAATCTGTGCATCGGAAACGGCCTGCTTGGCATCGCTGAAGACACCACTCAGATGTCCCCTATATGTGGTCTCGTCTGGCGCATCAATCTGGATGTCGTTACTCCATCTTTCAGGATGACGTGTCAGTACACAAACCTCATGCTGACCTTGTGCTGCCACATAGCCTGCCACTACGTGTCCAAGGTTGCCACCGCCACAGATACAAATCTTCATTTGACAAATGTTTTTAGTGCTTCAGCCAATCTAGTGTTGTCCTCATGGTTCCTGACGGCGATACGCATGAACTGTTTTTCAGGGTCGAGACCTGGCTTAAGACTGCAGTCGCGAGTCAGGATGTTGTGCTGCTTCAGTGTGTAGATTACAATCTCGCTGGCCTTGTAAGGCGGCAACACCTCGCAGAGGAAATAGTTGGCCTGGGTTGGCATGATGCGCAGATAGGACACCTGGCGTAACTGCTGTTCAAAACTGTCGCGTTCAGCAATGAACTTGTCGCAGGCTCGCTGGTAGTCCTTCTCGTATTTATTGTATATCTGCATGAAGAACTCGGCAAACGAGTTCATGTTCCAGATACTCACCTTCTTCTTAGTATGTGCGATGAGATCCTTATCGGCAGCGCACAGGATGCCGAGTCGCAGACCAGGCACACCGTAGCTCTTCGAGATGCTCTTCATCACCACCATGTGGGGATAGGCTTCGAGAATATCGTCGCTGAGCAAAGAATTGGTGGCATAGTCGACGCTGAAATCGACGAAGGATTCATCGACCACCAGACGAATTTGGCGTTCTTCGCACCACTTGGCCAGACGCAGCACGTCGGCCTTGGGTATGAAGTTACCTGAGGGGTTGTCAGGGTTGATGACCATCAATTGCTGGATGTCTTTGTCGCCAAAGAATGCCATCAGTTCATCAGCAGTATAGCGATAGTCCTCGTTGTTTGGAACAAAGGTCACCTGCAGGTCTTTGTCGTAGCGATTGGGATACTCCTCAAAGGTAGGACGGATAAAGCCAACTTTGAGGTTTGGGGTTTCTTCCATCAAGACCTTAATCAACTCGGCAGCACCATTGCCAGGCACGATATAAGGCTCGCTCACGCCAAAGCACTTGCTGGCGATGAGGGTGTTGACCTTCATGCCAGAGGGATATTCCGTCAGCAAGGTGTCGAAGTTAGCACGGAGCTCGTCCTTCATGCGCTGACTGGGGAAGTAGGGGTTCACCAGATAGCAGAAATCGAGCATCTGAGGGAAACGCCAGAAGCCACCATAGCGTCCATAGTACTTGCGCAGCACATCCTTCTCGTCAGCAAACAATGCCTCGGCAATGTCGAGGTCCTGCTTGTCGTCAATCTCGTACCATTTCTCATTGCCGATAGGCAGCGCCTTCATGTCGTGGTTGTTCAACAGCGAGATGATGCGCAGCACGTTCTCGTAGTACTCGTTGTTACCCACCGCCTTAGTGTAGGCTTCGAGGAAGGGCACGTATTTCTGTTGCGAGAACTGGCGTGACAGCTTGTAGATATTCACCGTCTTATAGTACGAGTTCACGTCATTATAGTCGAAAGCATCCTTCGAGATAAAGTTCACGATATTATTGTCATCGTCCAATCGCACCATCGTGCCATCCATCCACGTCTCGTACTTAGCCACTAAGGCGAGGTTGGGGCAGGGGTTCTGGATGAGCATGGGAATCATATTGTCACTCAGTATCAGATCGCTCTCGATGAGCAGCGTGTCGTCCTCCTGCAACTTGTCCTTCACCAGCGCCAGCGAGTAGATGTTGTTGGTCTTGTCGTAAACAGGATTCTCAGCAAACTCGATGTTAAGAAGACAATCCTCTTTCCACTCATTTTGGATATACTCGCGCAGCTCCTTGCCTTTATAGCCTACGACGATGATAACACGAGTGAGCGACAACTTGGAGAGCTGTCCCAGCAGACGGTCGATAAGCTTGACACCATTGACAGGCACCATGCATTTGGTGTTGTCCTTTGTATATTCGCCTAATCTGCGGCCCATACCAGCCGCAAGGATGATTGCTTGCATATTGTTGTGTTATTTTGATTTGTAAGTTATTGGTGTTCCTTCTTCTTTCATGATACTGGCCACCTGTTGGGGCGTCAGCGATACTCGGCCTTTCATGAACTCTGGCACGTTATAGCTCTTCAGAAACTGACGATGGACGTCAGGGTTGCGCATCGGCAATTCAAATGGCTTTGAACCACGACCCTCTGCATCGATATGGGCAATGAAGGGACGGGTGAACACGCCATCGTAGCGGCGTGAGGAGAAGATGATCCAGCGACCATTGCTCGACCACGAGTGATAGCTCTCCGTATCATTGCTATTAACCTCATCAAGAGGTCTTACAGTCTCTTCATAATTATCTCCATTATCCTCTATTCTCTTTCCACTTTCCTCTTTCCACTTTCCACTATTTAGGTCCATGATCCATAAGTCAGCATCGTGATGCCAGATGTGGAAACAGCCCCATTCGCCCAATGTGAAGAGCAGCCAGCGACCATCAGGCGAGATGCGGGGGAAGGTGGCACTCATGCTTGGGTGGAGGGAGTCTGTGGCTGCGGCGTCGAAGACGAGCTCACGAGGACCAAAGGTCTTGGTTTGCGGGTCAAACGTCTTACGATAGATGTTATATTTCACCTCTTGGGCTCGCATCAGAATCTCTCCCATATCCACGCTGTCGGCCTCGTATTCAAAGTGGGCACTACAGAAATAGAGCGTCTTGCCGTCAGGTGCCCAGCAGGGGAATATCTCCAACTCGTTGGGTTGTTGCTCAATGGTAGTCACCTCGTGACGATCTATGTCGTAGAGTATCAGGTCGCTCTCGGCATCGAGCACCTCAATCTTCTCCAATGCTGATGTGTGGAAACATTGCAAGGTCTTATTGGTACTATAGGCGATGATCTTCATCGTGGGGTGCCAAGCGGGATAGACGCCTGCCGAAATGAGCGAGTCGTTGTTCATATCAATCTTCTCCAGCTCACCATCATAGGCAATCAGTGTGCCACCATGGGTCTGACGGGCATGAAACTGCATGCGGTCTGGGTTGTATTGCTGGAAGTTATGGCAGTTGACACATTGCCCTCCACTCTCCGTTGAGCAGAGCATATTGTCAACAAATACCTCCTCGTCGAAGGTCTCCAGACTGCGTTGGTTCAGCGTCAGCTCCTCATAAGAAACATAAGAGGGTGAGATGAGACGGTAGCTGATCCAAGGGTCGATGGAATCGAGTGATACGTAGATGTTAAATGGTTTGAAGCGCGTCCATTGCTCTTTATCTTTGGCAAAGACCTCCACGCTGATAGCCTGTCCCTTGGCCTTCGCCGTCAGGGCTTTCCAGTCATCGATGTCTGGTCGGGCTTTCGGTCCGTCGCAGACGATTTCTTCCTCACCAGCAGAGAAACATACCACCACCTCGTCAGCAGGTCCTAACAGTTCGAAGTTCAAGGGTGCTATGTTGACGGGCACCGTCACCTCCTGATAGTCAGGATAGATGCGTGGCGAAATCTTGCTCTGTGTATACTGTTCTGGCACTTGCGGACCAGTGCAGGCTGCCAGCAGACAGGTGATGATGAGTATGTAGAGGTACTGCTTCATTGTTCTATCAGGTTCTTATGGTTGTTACGATAATAGCCCATGGTGAACTCTGCTAGACGGCGCTGTTCCTGAGTGGCCCCTGGGGTGCTCATGATTTGCTCAAACAAGAACATCTCCTGCTGCGACTGGTCGGCAGTCAGGAAGTTATCGTCGCGCAGCAAAGGCAGGATATGTCGGAACTCAGGGGCACGGACTACCAAACGTGGGTCTTGGATAAAGGTCTCCATGTGTTTGGCCCACGATTTGTGGAAGTCGGTCTTCTTCAGCAGGTTCACAAAACGCTGGGCTGCCACCATCTCGTTGTTCAGGATAGAACACATTGCCATGAGTTTTAGGCGCTCTACCGTCCAGCCATACTCCACACCATCTTCCATGCACCAGCGATAGCAGTAGTTGGGAATACCATATTGCAGATAGAGCAACTTGCCTGCCGTGTGGACGGTATGTATGACGAAGGGCGCAGCAGGTCGCTTGGCACCCTCAGGATAGTCGCGGGTCTTGCTGAATGGCTGTCCCTGATTAAACAGCGCCAGATTACGCATCATGCAGATGAGTCGGGTGGGCTCGCCCTTGACGTTCTTTGCCGTTTCGAGTACCTCGGCCCATTGTCCTTTCTCAATGCTGCGTGTCATGCTAAGCTCACGGTGTAGGTTCTCGTCTCTATTCCAGAATAAGGAAAGCCCTATAACTGTCACCACGACGATGCCGATGTTGAGCCATCGTGCTGATTTGATAGTGGGCTTGAGGGCCATCACCACCATACTGGCAAAGAGCACGATATAGGGGAGGTTATAGACAAAGAAACGCTCACCCTGATGGGCAAACACAGGTAGTGCAACCCAATAGATGTTGACGATATTGGTCTGATGGTAGGCATAATAATAGCCTAATATGGGCCAAAGGATAATCTGTGTAAGAGCCAGGAAGAAGTCTCCTCCGAAACTCTTTTTGTCGCGCCATGAGATGATGGCTATCAGCGCAGTGGCTAATAGGGCATAGAATCCAAAGACCATATAGCCCAGTCCTGCGACAAAGACCATATAAATAGAGGGCAGGTGATAGCGACGAGGCATCACTCGATAGCCCCATACCAATGCCAACGCCACGATGCTGCCAATGGTGGCACAGAAGGCGTGACCAGGCAATTTGAGGTAATAGACCCAATAGCCCAGGGTGGTGATGGTGAGCAGCAACGAGGCTGTGGGAATCAGCGTCAGCCAAAGGTTCTCCAGTCGGAACACCCGCTGGCACAGCCACATGAAAAAAGCCCAGAGAAGGCATAGGATGCCTGCTCCGAGCATAGGGTAATAGAAGAATTGAGTGAGGTAACACCCTGCCCATGTCAGCAGTCCACCGGCTTTCACCATCTGCTGCTCAAAGAACAGCGTGGAGTGTAGAAACAGGTTCTGCTCCTGCAAGGCATAGAGCACATCTGATTCGAGCACCACCAGCAGTATGGTGGCTATCAGCGGAAACAGATAGGGAAGGAGTCTCTTCACCATTAACCGTTAACCATTAACCGTTAACCAACCTGGCTTCCTGGCTTAACATCCTTCGTTGTGGTCACTACGCTGAGACTCTCGTCAAAGTCAACAGCACTCAGAATCATACCCTGACTCTCGATACCCATCATATTACGAGGAGCAAAGTTGGCCACAAAGAGGATACGCTTACCGATAAGCTCCTCAGGATTCTCGTAGAAGGCAGCGATACCTGAGCAGATAGTGCGATCGGTACCAGAGCCATCGTCGATGGTGAACTGCAGGAGCTTCTTGCTCTTCTTCACCTTCTGACAGTCCTTAACCAGACCTACACGGATGTCAAGCTTCTCAAACTCCTCGAAGCTTACAGTATCCTTAATAGGAGCTGCCTTATAGTTGGCTGCCTCGTTGGCTTTCTTGGTAGCCTCCAGCTTATCAAGCTGCTTCTGGATGACCTCATCCTCAATTTTCTCAAACAGCAGGGCAGGCTCGCCCAGCTGATGACCAGCCTTCAGGAGGTCGGTGCTTCCCAACTGCTCCCACTCGAAGCTATCAATGTTGAGCATCTCGCGAAGCTTCTTACTGCTGAATGGCAGGAATGGCTCGAAAGCGATAGCGAGGTTAGCTGTCAACTGCAAGCAGATATTCAGGATAGTCTCGCAACGCTTAGGATCTGTCTTCCAAACCTTCCAAGGCTCGCACTCTGTGATATAGCGGTTGCCGATACGAGCCAGGTTCATAGCCTCGAACTGGGCATCACGGAACTTGAACTGCTCCAGCAGAGCCTCAACCTTAGCCTTCACATCCTTGAACTCCTCAAGGGCCTGCTTATCTACATCCTGCAACTCGCCGCAAGCAGGAACCACACCGTTCCAATACTTCTTGGTGAGCTGGAGAGCACGGTTTACAAAGTTACCGTAAACAGCTACAAGCTCGTTGTTATTGCGATCCTGGAAATCCTTCCAGGTAAAGTTGTTATCCTTTGTCTCAGGCGCATTGGCTGTCAGTACATAACGCAATACATCCTGCTTGTCAGGCATATCAACCAGATACTCGTGGAGCCATACAGCCCAGTTACGAGAGGTGGAAATCTTGTCGTTCTCAAGATTCAGGAACTCGTTGGCAGGAACGTTATCAGGCATGATATACTTACCGTGAGCCTTCATCATCACAGGGAAGATGATACAGTGGAACACGATATTGTCCTTACCAATAAAGTGAACCAGGCGAGTATCCTCATCCTGCCACCACTTCTCCCAGTTACCCCACTTTTCTGGCTCCTTTTCGCAAAGTTCCTTAGTATTTGATACATAGCCGATAGGCGCATCGAACCAAACATAGAGTACTTTTCCTTCTGCATCCTTTACAGGTACGGGGATACCCCAATCCAAGTCGCGAGTCATCGCACGAGGCTGCAGGTCCATATCCAACCAGCTCTTACACTGGCCATATACGTTTGGACGCCACTCTTTGTGCTCCTCCAGAATCCACTGCTTCAACCAATCCTGATACTCGTTCAAAGGCAGATACCAGTTCTTAGTCTTCTTCAGTACAGGAGTAGAACCAGAGATGGTTGACTTTGGATTAATCAGCTCAGTTGGCGAAAGGTCACGTCCGCACTTCTCACACTGATCGCCATAAGCGCCCTCGTTGTGGCAATGAGGACACTCACCAGTTACATAGCGGTCAGCCAGGAACTGCTTTGCCTCCTCGTCGTACAGCTGCTCAGTAGTCTCCTCAGTCAACTTGCCCTCGTCATAGAGTTTCTTAAACCACTCGGCAGCAAACTTATGATGAGTCTCACTGGTAGTACGGCTATAGATATCGAACGAGATACCAAACTCCTCGAACGAATCCTTAATCATCTTATGATAGCGGTCAACCACATCCTGTGGGGTGATACCCTCCTTACGGGCACGAACAGTGATGGGCACACCGTGTTCGTCAGAACCTCCGATGAACATCACGTCACGCTTCTTCAGACGCAGGTAACGTACGTAGATATCGGCTGGTACGTAAACACCAGCCAGGTGACCAATATGCACACCACCATTGGCATAGGGTAGGGCAGAGGTCACGGTTATTCTTTTATAATTTTTCTGTTCCATATTATAATATAATGTGTATTTGAGGTGCAAAGGTACGAATAAGTGAGCGAAAATGCAAATTTATTTGCAATTTTCCGAACGGAAGTGCCTTCGACCGAAGGCCAGAGATGCGAATAAGTGAGCGAAAATGCAAATAATAATATAATAAACAATCAGTTTATGCGTTATTTTTAATGTGTTAAGGCGAAATCTATGGATATTGGCCCTGTTACTGATGGCCTCGTTGGAAATGCAGGCACAGTACGATCCGTCGTTCAGTCACTACTGGGCGATGGAACCATCGTATAACCCTGCCGCTGCTGGTAAACAGAACAAACTGAACGTGGTGGGTGCCTATAACATGTCGTTGGTGGGCTTTGAACATAATCCGCGTACCATGTACATTTCTGCCGACCTGCCCTTCCAATTTATTGGAATGACCCATGGCGTGGGCGTGCAGATGGTGAATGATGATATCGGTGTGTTCTCGCACAAGAAATTCTCGGTGATGTATGCCCCAAAGTTGAAACTATTGGGTGGTGTGCTGAGCATTGGTGTGCAGCCAGCCATGTTGAGTGAGAACCTGAAAGGCTCGGAACTGGATTTTGACGAAAAAGGCGACCTGGCCTTCCCCACGTCAGACGCCACAGGAACGGCCTTCGACCTGAACGCAGGTTTGTACTATCAGCAGAAGTCTTGGTATGCTGGTGCGTCAGTCCAACATATCCTCTCACCACGTATTGAAATAGGTGAAACGAACGAATTAGACGTGGATATGTCGTATTATTTTACGGCTGGATGCAATATTCGACTGAAAAATCCGTTCTTTACAATACAGCCCTCTATTATGGGACGCTCTGACGGCGTTGGCTATCGGGCCGACATTACCTCTCGTCTGACGTATGCCTTTGAGGAAAGACTGATGTATGTGGGTGCGGGTTATAGTCCCACCAACTCCGTCACTCTCTATGTGGGCGGCAAGTTTCACGGTGTGATGCTGGGCTACAGCTATGAGTACAACACCACGGTGAAGAGTCTGGGCAATGGCGGACACGAGTTGTTCGTGGGATATCAGACCGATGTAAACTTCCAGAAGAAAGGACGCAATCGTCATCAGAGTGTGAGACTACTTTGATAAAAAGAATAATAATTAAAGAGGAAAAGAAGTAAAAAAACGAAGATATGAGACAGTTATTGAATATGAAGAAGCAGAAAGGTGACTGGGTGAGAAGGATGATGCCTTTTTACCTGCTTTCCTTTTTGCTCTTGATGGTCTCTTGCTTTGGTGGCAAGGAGACTACCGCTAACGGCGGTGAACTGACCGGTGCCAGCGGCAAAGGCTTTGCAGAGCCTGCACCCTACGGCATGGTACTCATCAAACGTGGTCATCTGCGCATGGGTCTTGAGACTCCCGACTCGCTTTGGGGTAGACAGACGCCTGTGAGGGACATCTCGGTAGAGGGCTTCTGGATGGACGATACGGAGATTACGAACTCCGAGTATCGTCAGTTCGTGAACTATGTGCGTGACTCCATCATCCGTGAGCGTCTGGCCGATCCCAACTATGGTGGCGACGAGAGCTACAAGATTGAGGAAGACAAGAACGGTGACCCCGTGAAGCCTCACCTGAACTGGAAGAAAAGTCTGCCGCGCAAGCCCAACGAGGATGAGTTGCGTGCTATTGAGAGTGTCTATACCATCAACCCCGTAACTGGTGAGAAGATGCTCGATGCCTCGCAGATGAACTACCGCTATGAGGTTTACGACTATACTGAGGCGGCCCTGCGTCGCAACCGTTTGAATCCGCGAGAGCGTAATTTGAACACCGATGTGGCTGTTGATGACAATGAGAAGGTGTATATCTCGAAAGATACTGCCTATATCGATGATGAGGGAAGAATCGTTCGTCAGACCATCGAACGAGAGCTCTCTGGTCCTTGGGACTTCCTGAACACCTATATTATTAATATTTATCCTGACACCACTTGCTGGGTGAACGACTTCCCCAATGCCGACAACGAGACATATATGCGTAACTACTTCTCGAATGCGGCATACAACGACTATCCCGTGGTGGGTGTCACTTGGGAACAGGCTAACGCCTTTTGTGCTTGGCGTACGGAGTTCCTGCTGAAAGGCCTCGGTCCAGCTGCCCGCTATGTGCAGCGCTATCGTCTGCCGACAGAGGCAGAGTGGGAGTTCGCGGCCCGTGGTAAGGACCAGAACGAGTTCCCTTGGACCAACGAAGATGTGGCCAGTGGCAAGGGATGCTTCTATGCCAACTTCAAGCCCGATAATGGTAATTACACCAAAGATGGTAACTTGATTACCTCGAAGGTGGGTATCTATAATGCCAATACTAACGGACTCTTCGATATGGCAGGTAATGTGGCTGAGTGGACCTCAACCATCTATACCGATGCAGGTGTTGATGCCATGAACGACATCAATCCGCAGCTGAAGTACAATGCTGCTATTGAGGATCCCTATCGTCTGAAGAAGAAGAGTGTGCGTGGTGGCTCGTGGAAAGACCCTGAGAGCTATATCCGTTCGGCATGGCGCAGTAGTGAGTATCAGAACCAGCCCCGCTCGTTCATTGGTTTCCGCTGTGTACGTTCGCTGGCCAATACCAGTAGCGAGAAAGCCAAACCTGTCAAAGCCTCGACTAAGAAATCAAGGAAATAATGGGTAATGCCGTAATATCGTAATAACGAAAAAACGTTTATCGCAATGACAAATTACAGTAAATTCAATATTATCTACCGCTTACAGAAGTGGCTGGATAGCGTCCCAGGACAGACGTTTATGAACTATGCCTACAGCTGGGGTGCGTCGATTGTGATTCTTGGTACGCTCTTTAAGCTGACCCACCTGCCAGGTGCTAACCTGATGTTGTTTATCGGTATGGGTACCGAGGTGTTCGTGTTCTTTATCGCAGCCTTCGACCGTCCGTTCGACAAGACGGCTGATGGTATGGATTTGCCCATGCATGTGGGTGAGGATGAACTCAATCCTGAAAATGCTACAGTTGGCGGAGAGTCTGGATTGTCAGGTGTTTCTGGTATCTCAGGAGTCTCTGGTGGTGGCTCAGGCACCATTATCATAGGTGGCGGTTCTGCTGGAGGTGCTGGGGGCGAAGGTGTCGCAGCCTACGCAGAAGGCGCTGGTGGCGAAGCCGTTGCTGGTGGTGGCGTAGTAGGCGGAGGTGTCATCGGTGGCGGTGTTTTCGGTGGTGTTGTCCAACAGCCTGAACTGCCCGAGATTGATGCAGAGGAGATGGAAGAGGCCACCACTGGTTATGTGGAGCAGTTGAAGAAACTCACCGAGACCTTGCAGAAGGTGGCAGAGCAGAGTGAACGTCTGACACGCGACAGCGAGGAGATGGAGAACCTGAACCGCACGCTCACCGGCATCAGCCGTGTTTACGAGATGCAGCTCAAGGGAGCCTCACAGCAGATTGGCACTATTGACCAGATTAATGAGCAGAGCCGTCGCATGGCCGACCAGATTGCAGAACTCAATAAGATCTATACCCGCATGATTGAGGCTATGACGGTGAACATGCCTAAAGGATCCATGACCCCATAAGGCTCTATAGGTCCCATAAGACTCATAAGACCCATAAGAATATAGAATATGGCAATAAAGAAAAGACCCGTATCTCCTCGCCAGAAGATGATCAACCTGATGTATGTCGTGTTGATGGCTATGCTGGCATTGAACGTCTCGAATGAGGTGCTCAACGGCTTCTCTATTGTGGAGGAAAGCCTGAAACGTACCACTGAGAACGCAGCGAAGGAGAACTTGGCCATATACGATGACTTCGACCAACAGATGAAGGCCAATCCGCAGAAGGTGAAGGAGTGGTACGAGAAGGCACAGCGTGTCAAGCAGTCCAGCGACTCCATCTATAACCTTGCTGCAGAACTGAAATTGGCCATTGCTCGCGAGGCCGACGGATCAGATGGTAACCCTTCTAATATTATTAATAAGGAGGATCTGGAAGCTGCCAATCAGGTGATGCTGGCTCCTGGACGTGGTCGTGGTGAGAGCCTGAAGCAGGCCATCGATACCTATCGCGAGAATATCCTGAAGATGGTGACTGACACGGCGCAGCAGCGTCGCATTGCCAGTGATCTGACCACAGAGGTGCCTTCTACTGGACTGGGCAAGAATTGGCAGGAGTATATGTTTGAGTCGATGCCGGCTGCTGCTGCCGTCACGCTGCTGTCGAAGCTGCAGAGTGATGTTCGTAATGCAGAGAAAGAGGTGTTGCACACGCTGGTGCAGAACATTGACGTGAAGGATATCCGTGTCAACTCGCTCAATGCTTTCGTGATTCCTAACTCACAGACCATCGTACGTGGTGATAAGTTCTCGGCTCATATCGTGATGGCGGCTGTAGATACCACACAGGTGCCGGAGATTTTCATCGGCAACCAGAAGGTGGACCTGCAGGACGGACTCTATGAGACCGTATGTGGACGTACTGGCGACTATACCTTGGCTGGCTATATCCAGACCATCAATGGTAATGGCGACCTCATCCGTCGCGACTTCTCGCAGAAATACACGGTGGTGGATCCCAGTGCAACGGTTTCTGCCGACCTGATGAATATGTTGTATGCAGGCTATACGAACCCCATTAGCATCTCGGTGCCTGGCGTGCCCCTGAATAAGATCTCGGCCACGATGACCAACGGCACTTTGACGCCTACGGGACCTGGTAAGTATATTGCCCGTCCGTCGAAGATTGGTGAGAATGCAACTATCACGGTTATCTCTACCAATACGGGACGCCCGCAGCAGATGGGACAGTTCTCCTTCCGTGTGCGTCGCCTGCCAGACCCCACACCTTATATTAATATAAAGGATGAGGGTGGCAATCCGAACCGCTTCAAGGGTGGTGCTATGACCAAGTCCAGCCTGATGGATATCGACGGTATTGGTGCTGCCATCGACGATGGCATCCTTGACATCACGTTCAAGGTGGTATCGTTCGAGACGGTGTTCTACGACAACATGGGTAATGCCGTACCGATGGCTGGCGATGCCGATAGGTTCTCAGCCCGTCAGAAGGAAACCTTCCGTAAGTTGGCACGTGGTCGTCGTTTCTACATCTCTAATGTGAAGGCCATAGGTCCTGATGGTATTGAGCGTACCCTAAAGACATCAATGGAAATCAAAGTGAATTAATTGACAACAGATAATTATGAAGAGACTATTGTTCCTGATGATGATAACGCTGGCAGCAGGTACTGTAACTGCCCAGCCTAAGAAGAGCCGCGTACAGCAGGCTCAGCAAGCACCGTCGAAAACGACGCAGCAGAAAACAACGCAGAAGACTCAGGCTGGTCAGAAGAGTGCAGATGGCATGACACGCCGTATGCAACTCAGCTACCCTGTGGCTATCGACATGCCTGAGGATGTGGTGTGGCGTCGTGATATCTATCGTGAAATCGACTTGCACGAAGATGCTAATGCTGGTCTGTACTACCCCGTGCAGCCCCAGGGCAAGCAGATGAACCTGTTTACCTATATCTTCAAGTTGGCGCAGAACGGCTATATCAATATCTACGAGTATTCGGTGGCTAACGACGGCAATGATGACTTCTCTGATGCTGCAAAGGTCAATCTGAAGACCGTGCTTGATAACTTCCATATTTTCTATGAGGAGAAGAATGGAAAGATACAGATTGACAACAGTGATATTCCATCGTCGGAGGTGACAAAGTATTACCTCAAGGAGAGTGCTTATTATGACCAAGCCAACTCTTCGTTCCGCATCAAGCCGTTGGCTCTCTGTCCTATTATGATGCGTGAAGATGATTTTGGCGGTGAGGCTACGAAGTATCCTCTGTTCTGGGTGAAGTATGCCGATCTGGAGCCCTATCTGAGCCGTCAGACGGTGATGACATCGGATGTGAATAATGCTGCTGTCATGTCGATGGACGACTTCTTTACACTTAATAAGTACAAGGGAAAGATTTACAAAACCACCAATATGCTTGGCAAGACCCTGGCACAAATTGCTGGTGGCGACTCGATCAAATATACGAAAGAGCAACAGCGTATTGAGGCAGAACTGGAGGCTTTCAAGAATAATATCTTTGGAGATAAAGCAAAACGTGATTCACTGGATAGCATTGCCAATACCGATCCTAAGTTGCTGAAGGAACAGGCTAAACAGCAGAAACGACAGAGTCGAACCAAGACGACGAAGGTCAAGAGTAGCGCTTCGTCAGGAGGCGGATCCTCGGCACCGCGAGTGTCGGTACGTCGTGAACGGCATTAGAATAATAAAAGCAAATGATAAGAAGGAGCACTTTTATAGTACTCATTATTGCGATGATGGCGTGGCTTAGGGCTGTGCCATCATCGTCGCAAAGTATATCCTTTGGAGTGAGGGGTGGTCTGAATATCATGCAGATGGAATTCGATGATGATATTTTCGACAATTCCAACAGGGCAGGCTTCTTCGTTGGTCCCACGGTGGTGTTCTCACTACCTGCACCTGGATTCAGCATCGATGTGTCTGGACTCTACGACCAGCGCTATCTGAAGGTGGAAGACCAGAAACTGAAACAAGAGTCCGTCACCTTTCCGGCCCATATGAGGATGGGTGCCAGCATCCCGAGCTTTGGTAGTTTGTTTCTTTTCCTTGGTCCGCAACTCTCATTTAATATCGGAGCCGCTACCTTTCATTGGGAGGATGCTGAGCAAAATGCTAAGCACTTCATGTTACAGGACACAAAGGTCAGTGTGGATCTCGGCATAGGTGCTTCCATCGGCAATCAGCTTGAGGTAATGATAAACTATAACATCCCGATAGGCAAAACGGCAGATATGTCGTGGAATGCGTATGACTACCAGACGGCGAAATATGTGATGAACACCGCAAAGACTACGGCAAATGCCTGGATGTTGTCTGCTGCCTACCTCTTCTAATGATTCTGAACAATGAGTTACGCCGACATCATATTACCAGTACCGCTCGACGGCTGTTTCACTTATACCATCCCTGAGGAGATGCAGGGCAGGGTAGGTGAGGGTATGCGTGTGGTGGTGCCCTTCGGACGTAACAAACAGTATGTCGGCATCGTGGCGCGACTGCATGACGAGAAACCACAAGGCTATCAGGTGAAGCCTCTGGCAGAGGTGCTGGATGCACAACCCATACTGCTTCCAGGACAGCTGAAGTTCTGGCAGTGGATAGCCGACTATTATATGTCGCCCATTGGTGAGGTGTATAAGGCAGCCCTGCCTGCTGGGTTAAAGGCAGAGGAGGGTTATAAGCCACGTACAGAGACCTTCATCCGACTGACGCCCAACTATCGCAATGAGCCTACGCTCCATGTGGCTCTGAACATGCTGGCCCGTGCCCCCAAGCAACAGGAGGCGTTTATCGCCTATTTGTCGCTCTCACGCTGGGATACCATTGATGGCGACACATGTCGAGAACCAGTGCTAGAGATTACCCGTGAGGAGCTGTTAAATGTCTCGGAGAGTAGTCTCACCATCATCAACCAACTGGTGAAACGTGGGTTCCTCGAGACTTACGAGGTGGAGGTGGGACGCCTGAACCAGGGTGGAGAGGCGCACCCCGATCGCATCAAACCGCTGAGTAAGGCGCAGCAGGATGCCTATAACCAGATTCTTTTCTCTTTTTTGAAAAAGCAGGTGACACTGTTGCAGGGTGTCACATCCAGCGGAAAGACAGAAATATATATCCATCTTATCCAGAAGGAACTGGATGAACACCGTCAGGTACTCTTCCTGATGCCTGAGATTGCGCTGACGATACAGATGATGCAACGCCTACAGCGGGTCTTCGGCAAACGCTTAGGTATCTATCACTCGAAATACAGCGATGCCGAGCGTGTTGAGATATGGCAGAAGCAACTCTCCAAGAATCCATATGATGTCATTCTTGGTGCCCGTTCTGCTGTGTTCCTGCCATTTCAACGCTTAGGTCTCGTCATCGTGGATGAGGAACACGAGACATCGTACAAACAGCAGGATCCCATGCCTCGCTATCATGCCCGTTCAGCAGCTATTATGCTGGGGGCAAAGACGCTTCTCGGCACAGCGACACCTTCTCTCGAATCTTATTATAATGCCAAGACGGGCAAATACGGACTGGTGACGCTGACAGAACGTTATCAAGGTATCGAGTTGCCTGAGATACAGGTAGTGGATACTCGTGATTTGCAAAGCCGCAAAATGATGAGCGGCCCATTCTCACCAGTACTGTTGTCGCATGTCCGTAAGGCTTTGCAGCAGAGTGAGCAGGCCATCCTCTTCCAAAACCGACGAGGATGGGCTCCGATGATTGAGTGCAAACAATGTGGATGGGTTCCTCGATGTGAGCATTGTGATGTCAGCTTGACGTTCCATCGCTCAATGAACCAGCTCACCTGTCATTATTGTGGCATGACCTATCAGGTGCCTACCGTGTGTCCGGCCTGTGGCAGCAAGGAATTACAGGGGCGTGGCTATGGCACGGAGAAGATAGAAGACCATATCCGTGAAATATTTCCAGAGGCTCGTGTGGCTCGTATGGACCTTGACACCACCCGAACCCGTAATGCTTATGAACGACTTATCACCGACTTCTCGGCAGGCCGCACCAATCTGTTGATTGGTACCCAGATGATTAGCAAAGGCCTGGACTTTGACAAGGTCAGCGTTGTCGGCATATTAGATGCTGACAGGATGCTCAACCAGCCCGACTTCCGAGCCTATGAACATGCGTTTATGATGATGGCGCAGGTGAGTGGCAGAGCAGGTCGTAAGGGGCACCGTGGACAGGTGTTCCTACAGACGAAGAGTCCCGACCTACCGCTGATATCGCAAGTAGTACATAATGACTATGAGGGCTTTGCACGTACCCAGCTCGAAGAACGGCAGATATTCCATTATCCACCATATTATCGTCTGATATATGTATATCTGAAACATACGAAGGACGAGGTGGTCAATACCGCTGGCATCGAATTTGGAACCCGTCTGCGTCAATGGTTTGGTGGACGTGTGCTGGGACCAGACAAACCCTCTGTGTCGCGAGTGAAGACGCTAAGCATCCGTAAGTTGGTACTGAAGCTGGAGATGGGAATCGACATGCCCAAGGTCCGCCAATATTTAGCGCTTGCCCAGCAACAGATGCTGCAAGACAAGCGCTATGCTTCGTTGCAGGTCTATTACGATGTAGACCCGCTGTAGAATCACATCTTATTTTATGAGGTTACCCAGAATGTCGCGTGTCAGTTCCTTTGTGATGGTGCGTGTGGCAGCGCTGGTGGCATTCTTGACCACACGTTCCTTGGCCGACTTCCTGCTTTTGGTCTTCTTGCCCGACACCTTATCGCTGGCCCATGTGCCCAGCAGGGCAGCAAAGGTAGAGGTGATGGCGGTGAGAACAGCCTTCCACACTTTACTCATAATGCCAGGCTTTTTCTTTTCTTCTTTTTCTGGTTCTTCCTCACTTTCTGAAACTTCCGGTACGTTTTCAGCCGCTTCCTTCATTAGTATCTCGTAGGCACTCTCGCGGTCTACCATTTGGTCGTACTTGCCATAGATACGGCTCTGCTTGATGATGTCCAGGCGCTGCCCTTCGGTAATGGCACCAATCTGCGACAGCGGGAACAGTATCTTGGCACGCTCCACCATGTTGGGTGCACCTTTCTCATCGAGGAAGCTCACCAACGCCTCACCAGTCTCCAGATTCATGATGGCCTCATCGGTTTTGAAGGCAGGGTTGGGACGGAACGTATCGGCAGCGGTCTTTACAGCTTTCTGGTCTTTCGGAGTATAGGCTCGCAGAGCATGCTGCACACGGTTGCCGAGTTGTCCGAGGATACTATCGGGGATGTCGGTAGGGCTCTGGGTGATGAAATAGATGCCTACGCCTTTCGAACGAATCAGGCGGATGACCTGTTCTATCTTGTCGAGCAGGGCCTTCGAGGTGTCGTTAAACAGCATGTGAGCCTCGTCGAAGAAGAACACCAGTTTTGGCAACGGCAGGTCGCCTACCTCGGGCAAAGTGGAGTAGAGCTCAGAGAGTAGCCACAGCAGGAATGTTGAGTAGAGCTTGGGCTGCATCATCAACTTGTCGGCAGCCAGCACATTCATGATGCCCTTGCCGCCTTCTGTCTGCATCAGGTCGAAGATGTCGAACGACGGCTCACCAAAGAACTTATCGGCACCTTGCGCCTCCAACTGCAGCAGGGCACGCTGGATGGCGCCTACCGATGCCGACGACACATTACCATATTGCGAGGTATACTCCTTGGCGTGCTGCGACACATAGTCGAGCATCGACCGCAGGTCCTTCAGGTCAAGAATCAGCAGACCGCGTTCATCGGCCACACGGAACACAATGTTCAGCACGCCGTCCTGTGTCTCGTTCAGTCCCAGCAGGCGCGACAGCAGTTGCGGCCCCATCTGACTGACGGTGGCACGCATGGGGTGTCCCTGCTCGCCATAGACGTCGAAGAATCTTACAGGGCAAGGCTGGAACTCGGGATTCTCAATGCCAAACTCCGGCAGTCGCTTCTCGATGAAGCCGCTCATCTTTCCAGCTTGCGAGATGCCGGAGAGGTCGCCCTTCATGTCGGCCATGAAGCAGGGCACACCAGCCTGACAGAACGACTCTGCAATCACCTGCAGCGTAACAGTCTTACCAGTACCTGTGGCTCCTGCAATCAGTCCGTGGCGGTTGGCCATCTTACCTACGATGCTCAGGGCACCATTCTCGCAATGGGCCACATACAGCCCTCGTTCTTTGTCAAACATAGCTCTTGAAAATTTTGTTTATTTGAAAAGAGAATACTCCTTCACATCCCAAGCCAAAGCGCTGGCGCCTAAGACGTCGCGTTCGCCTTCTTTTAGGATGGAGACAAGGATTCTCGTGCTGTTCTTGATGTTGTGGAAGACATGCTCCTCGAACGACTTCTTCATTGGCTTCAGCAACCACTTGCCAGCCAGTGTCAGGTCGCCAGTAAGGATAAAGGCTTCAGGGTTCAGCACGGAGGCATAGTTGGCCAATCCCAGTCCCAGCAGGTCGCCAGTACGGCGCAAGGCCTCGATAGCCAGCTCGTCGCCATTGTCGCAATATTGTGATATCATACCGATAGTCAGATGATTCAGGTCTTTCGGCATGGTGGTGGTCATGCCTTCTGACAAAAGTTCTTGGATAGTGGTTATCAGTCCCTTGTCAGAGCAGTAGGTCTCCAGACAGCCTCTGTTGCCACAACCGCATTGGCGACCGCCAACGTGGATGCAGGTGTGACCCAGCTCGCCGGCAAAACCCTGTGCGCCAAGGTGAGGCTGTCCATTGGAATAGAAGCAGCTGCCCAGTCCGCCGTGACTCATCGACACCACCACGAAGTCTTTCATGCCGTGGGCACTGCCGTAGGCTTTCTCTCCGAGTGCGGTGATGTGTGCATCGTTAGCCAGTGCCACTGCCATTCCCACTCTGTCGCGCAGCATCGCAGCCAGAGGGATGACTCCCTTCCACGGTAAGTTGGCGGCATTCTCGATGCAGCCTGTCACCGAGCTGGCGCTGGGTGCGCTGATGCCGATAGAACGGATAGAATCATATCCGCCGTTCTCTTCTGAGAGGGTGAGCAGCTTGTCAGCTAAGGTGGAGATATATTCATTGACATCGGAATAGAGCGATGTATCGAAATAATCCTGCGCCACAATCTCTCCCCTAATGTCCACGATACCATAAGTGGTCTTGTCCAGTCGGATGTCAATACCAATGACGCGGGTTTTTATTTTGTCAATAGTTTCATCGTTTGTTTCCATGTTTATCATCTTTTTAGGTCTTTAATTTGTTCTTTCGAGATTACAAAGGTAGTAAATTTATTTGAAATTACAATCGAAATAGACATTTTTTTGCAAATTAACATTATTAAATACGCAAGTTTGATGTCAACTACTGCTTTTTTTGTAACTTTGCGCTCACAAATTAAATCTAAAAAATTTAGTATTATGGCTTTTTTAACTGACGAGAAATTGGTAATTGTTGGTGCCGGCGGTATGATCGGTTCTAACATGGTTCAGAGTGTGTTGATGCTGGGTCTGACTCCCAACATCTGTTTGTATGATATCTATGAGCCTGGTGTTCATGGTGTGTTCGACGAGATGTGCCACTGCGCCTTCCCAGGTGCAAACATCTCTTACACCGTTGATCCCAAGGAGGCTTTCACTGGTGCTAAGTACATCATTTCTTCTGGTGGCGCTCCCCGTAAGGAGGGAATGACCCGTGAGGATCTGCTGAAGGGCAACTGCCAGATTGCAGCTGACTTCGGTGAGAACATCAAGAAGTACTGCCCCGACGTGAAGCACGTGGTGGTTATCTTCAACCCCGCTGACGTAACGGCTCTGACAGCTCTGATTCACTCAGGTTTGAAGCCCAACCAGCTGACCTCTCTGGCAGCGCTCGACTCTACCCGTCTGCAGCAGCAACTGGCTCAGGAGTTTGGCGTTCGTCAGGACAAGGTTACTAATGCTTACACCTATGGTGGTCACGGCGAGCAGATGGCCGTATTTGCCAGCAAGGCTCTCATCGACGGCAAGCCCCTTTCTGAGCTTCCTCTCTCTGCAGAGCGTTGGGCTGAGATTAAGCACATGACCACTCAGGGTGGTAGCAACATCATCAAGCTCCGTGGCCGCAGCTCATTCCAGAGCCCCGCTTATCAGGCTGTTAAGATGATCGAGGGTGCTATGGGTGGCGAGCCCTTCAAGTGGCCTGCAGGTTGCTATGTCAACGCTTATGGCTTCAAGAATGTGATGATGGCTATGCCTACCGTTATCGACAAGGACGGTGTTCACTTTACTCAGCCCGAGGGTACTGCTGAGGAGATGGCTGCACTCCAGGCTTCTTACGAGCACCTGCAGAAGATGCGCGACGAGATCATCTCGCTGGGTATCATTCCTTCTGTTGAGGAGTGGAGCAAGGACAATGCCAACCTCTAATAAGAATAATAAGGTATGAATAATAAAAGGTCGCGAAATTGCGGCCTTTTATTATTGTCTCAATTCTCAACTCTCAATTTTAATTAGCAGCGCGGTTGAACGCCCAGGTAATGAGGCTTGGCACATTCTTACATAGGAACTTCAGCACCGTCAGTCCGAAGTCGTTATAGAAGATACGGGCAACGCGCTCTTCCATTTTCTTGTTGTCAAACACCTTCTTGTTGACGAAAGCAAAGCTGGTGCCTGAGCTGATGGCGGTAGCCGCATGACTGGCAGTGAGGAAGGCGTAGTACAGTCCCTCGAAAGTCAGACGGTTGGGGAAACCGCCTGCATCGCCAATCAGGATGATATTTCTGCGCAGTGGATAGTCGATGCTTTGGGGAATATAGGCACCGAGGGCTTTCAGATCGGGACAGCCCATTTGGTTCAGCACTTTGCGGAATGTCTGTGGTGTGGTTCTCATGTCGCCGAAGCCCTGTACGTCGTAGCTCTCGTTGGGGAAGCTGTAGTAATAACCCTGCTGATAGAAACGCGACAGGTTGCCCACAATGGCGTTATCTTTCGACTTCGGTCCGTACTGCTCCATACACAGAATGCCGTGATCCGACTTGGGGTTCAGGTATTTCCTCACGCGGCTGTTGGCACCATCGGCACCCACCAGATACTTACAGGCTATCTGCCTACCTGACTTCAGAGTGACGATGACCTGTCCGTCTTTCTCCTCGATGGCTGTCAGCGCCTCGTTGATAAACTGTCCGCCGTTCTTCTGATATTCTTCTAACAACTGCGCATCAAACCGCCTGCGCTTCACGATGCGAATCTCGTTGGCCATCTGGAAGTCGAGCACTTGCTCGCCCTCGATGCAGAGTTTCAGACGGTGCACGCTGTTATAGTCGTATCTGAACTGAGGCAGCAGTTGCGATAGCAACTTATACGAACGGGGTGTCAGTCCACCGCCACAGATCTTGTCGCGTGGAAAGGTGGCTCGGTCAACGAGCACACAGTCAATATTCCTTTTTCTGAGAAGCAGGCCACACGTTGATCCCGCGGGGCCTGCTCCTATAATTGCTACTGTTGTTTGTTCCATTGTTCTTTTTTCTCGTACCATTCCTTCACCACGTAGAAGGCCTTTTTCTTCTCGCCCTTGTCAGAGAAGAGACCCTTGCGGTTGTAGTAGTCCTGAATGCCGTCAAGCACACGACGGGGCGAACGGAAGTCCTTCAGAATCCAAGGCGTAGTGCCTGCCAGACCTTCAATCTTGTCAAGCATGGCGATGTTCTCGATGTACAGGTTCTCCTGAAACTCCTCTGTCCAGCGCTGGTTCTTTGCACCATGATAGCCGGCCTTGGCACCGCCGCCAAACTCACTGATGATAACAGGTTTTTCGTAAGGTATTTCCCATTTCATCTTAGGAGCGTCGTTCACGTCGCGATACCAGCCAATATACTGGTTGAAGCTCACCACATCGACGTATTTGTTCATGTTGTCCTGCAGACGGTTCACATAGTTTGAAGCGCCTGTGACCTCCATAGCCATTGAGATGAGGCGGGTGTCGTCCAAGGTGCGTGCATACTGTGACAGACGGCTCAGGAACGAGTCGCGCTCGGCAGAGTGGGGCGTCTCGTTGGCAATAGACCAGATAATGACGTTAGCGCGGTTCTGGTCGCGACGAATCATGTCTGTCAGCTGGCGCTTGGCGTTGTTGAAGGTGTTGTCGTTGGTCCACGAGATGGTCCAATACACAGGAATTTCGCTCCATACCAGGATGCCGCGGCGCTCTGCCTCGCGTACCATATATTCATTATGGGGATAGTGGGCCAGACGCACATAGTTGCAGCCCAGCTCCTGTGCCATTGACAGCAGCGTCTTGGCATCGTCGAGTGAGTTGCAGCGTCCGCCACCATTAGGCTTCTCCTCATGGATGCTGATGCCATGCAGGAAGATAGGCTTGCCGTTCAGCAGAATCTGCTTGCCGCGAGTCTCGATGGTGCGGAAGCCCACCTCGTCTTTTAGCGTCTCACCGTTCAGTGTCAACTCCATGCCGTAGAGCTTTGGGTTCTCAGGGCACCACAGCGTCAGTGCTTTTTTCTGAACGCTGAATGTAGCGCTGAAGCGACCCTCGGCATCGGTGATGGCAGTCTGGGTCAGTTTCAGTTCAGGAATGCTTACTGCAACCTGCACGCCAGCCTCCGCCTTGTTCAGGTTGCCCTCCAGCGTGATGGTCTGCTTCTTATCCTTGGGCTGAGCCTTGCACAGCTCCCATTTATAGTTCTCGATATAGGTGGCAGCTACATCGACCAGCATCACGTCGCGAGTGATGCCGCCATAGTTCCACCAGTCGAAGATCTGTGTGGGCACATTGTCACGATGACGCTTGTTGTCTACCTTCACAATCACCACGTTCTCGCCCTCTTTCAGCTCGTCAGTCACATCCATGTTAAATGGTGTGAAGCCGCCGATGTGATGGGCCACGTGCTTGGTGTTCACATAGACATGCGAGTCGTAGTTGATGGCACCGAAGTAGAGCAGCGTGCGACGACCCTCCTGCTTATGGTAGTTGAACGACTTCTTAAACCATACCGTTCCCTCGTAGAAGAACAGACGCTCGTCCTGCGTGTTCCAGTCGCCAGGAATCCGCATCGTCGCAGCCTTGTCGAAGTCATACTCAATCAGATCCTCAGGACGCTGAGGCTTCGCATTCTGGAAGAATCCCCAGCGGCTGACGTTCATACGGTAGTCATAATAACCTTCCTCCTGCACGTCGATGATGTAGTTCCAATCGCCGTTCAGCAGCGTTGTCTGTCGTGCGTAAACATTGCCCAGCAAGGGCACTTCGCCGGCCTGGGCGGTTGCTATCGCCACCAGCGCCAATAAAGTAGTCAGAATCTTCTTCATAAGTCTAAAAGGTTTGTGTTGCAAAGGTAATCATTATTTCTTGAATAATCAAATTTAAGCTCTACTTTTTTTATCTGAAACCACCAAATATAATCTGCATATTTTTCCTTTTTGGAAATATACCACTAAAATATTTGCATTTTCTGTAGTTATTTCGTAATTTTGCATCCATTATGGCATTAATCAAATCGTATAAGGGCCTTACGCCTAAGTGGGGCAAGGACTGTTACTTCAGCGAAAACGCCACTATCGTGGGTGATGTGGTGATGGGCGACCAGTGCTCAGTATGGTTCAATGCAGTGGTGAGGGGCGATGTGGCTCCAATCACCATCGGCGACAGAACCAACGTGCAGGACGGCTCGTGTGTTCATGTGACGCATGATACGGGTCCCACTCATATTGGTAGCGACGTGACCATAGGTCATAACGTCACCGTACATGCCTGTACCATTCACGACGGCGCCCTCATCGGCATGGGCTCTACGCTGCTCGACGGCTGCGAGATTGGCGAGGGAGCCATTGTGGCTGCAGGTGCTTTGGTGCTGCAGAATACCAAGATTCCACCTCATGAGATTTGGGGCGGTGTGCCTGCCAAATATCTGAAACCCACACGTCCTGGTCAGACCGATAATGCGGCTCACTATGTGGAGTATGCCAAGGAATATCTGAAGGACATGAAAGAAGATAATCATCAATAACAGACTAAAATAATGAAAAAGCAACTATTACTGGGCGACGAAGCCATCGCATTAGGAGCACTCCACGCCGGACTCTCTGGTGTGTATGCCTATCCTGGTACGCCGTCGACCGAAATCACAGAGTTTATTCAGGGTAATGCCCTGGCGAAGGAACGCG
>Ga0310786_10002821_pt1 | contig 25974 bp, 12 predicted proteins | sample AusTroGonzalo_MG_FD_203881 | JGI IMG/M metagenome (GOLD analysis project Ga0310786, IMG submission 203881) | Bovine rumen microbial communities from tropical cattle in Woodstock, Queensland, Australia - Gonzalo_03 (v2) (version 2) | ecosystem: Host-associated > Mammals > Digestive system >...
CTTCTTCCGACACGCGGATTCCCGGCGATACTCAAGCTCAGGAAGCCATGCGAAATGCTTTCCCACGCCGCGATCGGGTGCGGCAACCAGGCCCGCTACGACCTGGGCGAAATCGCATCGCATCCAGAAGTCAACATCACCGCGCTCTGCGACGTGGATTCCGCCTATCTCGAAGAGGCGCACAGGCGCTTCCCCAGCGCGAGGATCTACCGGGACGCGTTCGAGATGTTCGCCGCCGAAGGCGACAAGATCGATTCCGTGAACGTCTCGACGCCCGACCACACCCACGCGCAGTACATCGTCGAAGCGCTCAAGCGCGGGCTGAACGTCTATGGACAGAAGCCCCTGTGCCACGACCTCGCCGAAAGCCGCGCCGTCGCGCGTCTCGCCGCCGAGAAGAAGGCCGTTACCCAGATGGGGACTCAGATCGCCGCCTGGCAGTGCGACCGCAGGACGGCAGACGTCATAAGTCGCGGCTGGATCGGCGAAATCAGCCACGTGTGGCTTTTCTCGACGCGGCGTCCGGAGCCGAACCCGTCAAGATACCGCTGGCCGCGCGAATCTGCGCCAGTCCCGGAATCGCTCGACTGGAAGCTTTGGCTCGGTCCTGCGAAATGGCGCCAATATGCCGCAGGCTCCTACCATCCGGGGGTTTGGCGCATGTGGAGGGATTTCGGCACGTCCTGGCTCGGCGACCTCGGGCTACACCTCATGAGCCCGGTGTGGCTCGGCATGCAGCTCGGCGACACTCTTCCCGAGTCTGTCACGGCCGAGATCTCGGACGACGACTGGACTCCCGAGCAACGCGAGCAGTTCTGGCCGACGATGTCGCATGTCACATGGACTTTCCCCGGCATCAAGGCGAGCGGCATGAAGCCGTTCGAGGTGGAATGGTGCGACGGCTTTGGCAATGTCGCCTTCCGGCTTGAGCCCAAGTTCCTGCCTCCTGCGCGCCTGCGCGACATCGCCGCGCTTACGCCCATGGGCGACCTGCCCGCGCAGGGCCGCGTCATCGAGGGATCGGAAGGATGGATACTTTCCACGCACTACGACAAGGAGCCGTACTGCGTGCTCAAGAACGGCACCGTAGTTAAGGACCTGCCCGGAGTCAAGACCGCCCCGACGCACTACCACCAGTATGCGGACTGCTGTCTAAGAGGAGGAAGGACGACAAGCCCCTTCTCGATGGCCTGCCGCCTCACAGAATGGGGATTCCTGGGCAATCTCGCGCAGCTTCGCCCGGGCGAGCGTCTCGACTGCGCGGAGGAAATCAGGAAAAGCGAAGGAGCCGCATGAACGCGAAATCAGCAATTCTCGGAGTCATGGCCTCGGCGGCCATGTTACTGACGGCCGAGCCCTCGGGCGACCGTCCCAACGACTCGCACGCATGGGCGGTGCACGACGTGAACCGTCCCGACCCCGTAAAAGTCGCGGCAGCGCCCGGAAAGCCGCCAAGCGACGCCATCGTGCTGTTCGACGGCACGGAAGAGTCCATCGCGCGCAACTGGCGCGACGGCAAGGGCAATCCGACAAAGTGGACGGTCAAGGACGGCGCTTTTGTATGCACGCCCGGCTCTGGCGGCGCATTCACCGCGGAGGAATTCGGCGACTGCCAGCTCCACGTGGAATGGAAGACGCCGAAAGACGACCTCTATGGCTGGGGCAACTCGGGCGTCATCTTCATGGGCAGGTACGAGATACAGATACTCGACTCGTCCGACGTCCGGCCTTCGCGCTCGCCGTGGAAACCGGCGAACTACGCGGACGGACAGGCGGGAGCCGTATACGGGCAAAACCCTCCGCTCGTCCAGCCATGCCGCGCCGCAGACGAATGGCAGACTTACGACATCGTCTTCCATCCGCCGCTCTACGATGGGAAGCGGCTCGTAGACCCGGGTTCCACGACGGTCTTCTTCAACGGCGTCCTGGTGCAGGACGACTTCCCGTTCCAGGGCTGCACGACCTGGTGCCGCAGGATCCCGCACGCCGAAAAATCCTCCGGACCGCTAATGCTCCAGGACCACGGGCATCCTGTGCCATTCCGCAACATCTGGATAAGGAGAATCCCGTCCCGCTACGCCGACACCGTAAACGGCGGCATAGGGCTGAAGAGAGGCGACGTCGCCGAGCTGCGCCACCGGCTCGCGGCCGAGTCCCTCGCCTTCGCGGAGGAGGCGAAGGATCCAGCAGAGCGCTTCATACGGCTTTGGGAGTCATACTGCTACGAACCCGACCGCGCGGTCAAGGCCCGTTTCGCAGCCGCCGAGAAGGAATGCCTCTCCGCGCTCGCCGAAGGCCGCGGCGACCTAAGCGTCCCGGAGAGGTTCCATGCGTTCAAGCGCTTTGTGGACATGCTCGTCAGGACAGGCTGGATGCCGAGCGACGCGCCCATCAAGAAGGCGCTGGACAAAAGCCCGAAGCCGCCCAAGCCGACGGCTCCGAACATGCGCGACATTTAAGCCGCGCCGTTAGACCCGTCGAAAAGAGGCGTCGAGAAGTATCGCTCGGCGGTGTCGGGGAGAACCGTGACGACCGTCTTTCCGGAGCCGAGGCGCTTTGCGAGCTTCAGCGCGGCGAAGACGTTCGTCCCTGCCGAGATGCCGGCCAAGAGACCTTCCTTCGCCGCAAGATCGCGCGCGCAGCCAAGCGCCTCTTCATCCGAGACGACGCAGATGTGCGAATATATCTGCGTGTTGAGGTTGTCGGGGATAAGCCCGTCACCAATGCCCATCTGAAGATGAGTGCCGACCGTGCCGCCTGCGAGGATTGCGGCGTTCTTTGGCTCGACGGCCCAGATTTCTATGCCGGGGTTCTGCGCCTTGAGCACCTCGCCGATTCCGCTAAGGGTGCCGCCGGTGCCGACGCCTGAGCAAAAGCCGTGGATGGGACGCGCCGCCTGCTCCATGATCTCGAGCGCTGTTCCGTGGCGATGCGCTGCCGGATTCGCCGGGTTCGAGAACTGCTCGGGGACAAAGACCTTCGGGTTTTCCTTTGCCATGCGCTGGGCGATGGCGCAGCATTCCGCAATCGCGTCGCCTATGTTTCCCGCGTCATGGACGAGTATCACCTCGGCGCCGTAGTGCCGGACGAGCTTGCGTCGCTCCTCGCTCACGCTGTCGGGCATGACGATCACCGTCTTGTAGCCCTTTACCGCGCCGACGAGGGCGAGGCCGATCCCCTGGTTGCCGCTCGTCGGCTCCACGATGACCGAGTCGGGTTTCAAGAGCCCGCGCAACTCGGCGTCGCGTATCATGTTGCAGGCGGTGCGCGTCTTGATGGAGCCGCCAACGTTCATCGCCTCGAACTTGACGAGCACCTCGGCCATGTCTGGCGTCGTCATGCGGTTTAGCCGCACGAGAGGCGTATGCCCCATCGCGTCAAGAATAGTATCGCAGATCATGGCGTTCCATCCTCCTTCTTCCCGTTTTCCCCCAAAGCTTCCTTTTTCATCCCTTCTTCTATGCGCTCGATCGTCCGCTTGACTTCCGGCGAATCGGGAAGCGCCGCGAGGGCGCGCCTTGCATACGGCATCGCCCCCTTGAAGTCGCCCTGCCGAAGACGGCACTGCGCCAGGTTGTTCAACACCGCCGGGTCGTCGGGGCGGCGTTCGAGGCAGCGCGAGAGATAGGCCTCGGCGCGGGAATACTGCTTCTGCACGAAGAAGTCCATGCCAAGCGCGAAGTTCGCCGCCGGGTCGTCCGGCGTGACGTCGAGAATCTTGAGCGCGAACACGCGGGCGAGAGCGAAGTCGGCGCGGGCAAGGCCGAGCTTCAGCCCCTCCTGTGGCGTCATGCGCTCAAGCTTCTTGCGGCTGGCCCACGCCATCGTGGCGCGAATCCTCGCGAGAGCGCCGTTCTTCTTGTCGAGCTCGTCCGCAAGCCGAGTCTCCTCCATCGCAAGCGCCTTCTCGCCTCGCTCGTCGTAGGCGTTCGCGCGATGGCGCGCAAGGACTGCAAGCCGCCACTGCGCAAAGAGAAACGCATCCCTTAGCGGGCGGTCAACGACGGCGTCGGGCTTGCCGTGAGCGTACAGCGCGAGCACCCAACCCGCAAGCGAACGCCCGGCAGCCGCGCCGCGCGCCGCCTCTTCAGGAGAAAGGCCCTCGGGACGCGCCACGAGCCCCGAGCACTCCGGCATCGGGCGACCGTCGCGACGCCACAGCTCGAAGCCGATCTGCACGGCAAATGTATTCAGCTTGTCTGGACGCGTCCTCACCCATAGCCGCAGCGCATCGGCCGCGCCGCTTTCGAGAAGCGCCTTGTCCTCGGCGTTAGTTACGCCGCGCGTGCGGAGATAGATTTCGCGCGCGTCGATTGCGCCGCCCATCATGGAAAGCGTGCGGAGATCGTGGCCCGAAGCGGCAGATGCAAGCTCAATTGCGGCGTCAAGCCCGCCGTCGGTAAAAAGGAAGTCTACGTCGCGGCACTCCTCGGCGGTTTCCCTCGCCACAGTCGCAAACACGTTGAGCATGGCGCGCTCGATGCGCTGTGCACGGAACGGAAGGACGCAAGCAAGCACGAGAATCGGTTCGAGGAGGAAAAACGCGCGGACGACCCTCTGAAGCCGACGCGCCGATGTAAGCGCGGACGACGCACCCTCTTCCTCGGCCGCGTCGGGGAAGCGCAGCGTCTCTATGCGGCGGAAGTTGCGCAAGTAGAGTTCAATCGTGAACACGGCAAGCGACCAGACGGCAGAAAGAGCGCACAGGTATACGGCAATGCACTTGAGAAGACCGTCCGCAACACATCCGCCGCCCCAAGTCCAGAACCAAAGCGACTTCGCGCCTGCGAGCTGCGAGAACGCTATGACGCCGAACACCGCAAAAGCCGCACCGTAGACGTAGGCGAGATGCTTTTCGTCGTCCGTCGCACGGCGGATAAGCTGGAACTCTATGACGACCGGAAGCACAGTGCCTGCGAGAATCAGCGCCGCGCCGGCAGGCGAGACAGTGGAAAGCAGCGCCTTAATGTAGAGAATCGGCACTTCGAGCGCATAATCGCCCCATGTCCAGTCAAAGGCCGCGAGCCCGTCGAGGGATGAAAAGGCATAGACCTCAAGCGCAACGCCGGCGAAAAGGCCGACGCCGAACGCGAGCGTTAGACGCAGCGACATGAACGCTCTGGCGAACGGACTTTCCTCTGGAGTCTCGAGGACTCCGGCGTTGCGCAAATGCCGTCTCACGCCAAGTGCGACGATTACGATTACGAAAAGCACAGCGCCAATCGGCGTATCGGCCGCGAGAAGTCCGAGAACGGCGAACGTCGCAAAAAGAAGTAAACGGCGGTCGGTCCTGATGTGCGCGAGGAAGAGAATCGCGGCAAAGGCAACAAGCAGAAGCTGGAGCGACAGCGGCGAAAACCAGCGGAAAGCGTTCCATACGGGATCGGCACAGCAGAAGAGAATGATTCCCTGGAAGAGGACGAACCTGACAGCCCGCCGCCACCACGAGGCGACATGCATGCCGCGTAGAAGCGTCGCAGGGAGCATCATCTCCAAGAGGATTGAAGAGAGCAGCGCGAAGACGCCGAGCGAAACGTGGCCAGCTGTTCTGAGCACCGCTTCAGCCGTTGCGAGGCCGTAGTTCTGGCAAAGCGGCGCGGCGATATGCTGCCAGAGAAGCCCGAGGGGGCCAATCGGCGGCCTGAGCCCCGCAGCCGCCGCGAGGTCATCCATCAAATCGGGGGGCGTCGAGTCAAAACGCCAAAACCAGGCGAGTGCGGCAATGGCCGCGCCAAGGAGAAGCACGTACAGACGGTCTAAAAACCTCTGTCTGCCGTCAGTCATGGCGGTGTCACGCGCCTTCCGCGAACCGCTTACGGCGCAACGCCAGAAGCGCAAGACCCATCATTGTCAAGAGCCCGCCCGACGGCTCGGGAACGGCCTGGAACCGAGCAGGCGTCCAAACTGCGGGTTGAGACGGACCCAGATTGTACGACTGGATGTATTGCTGAAGCTCCGAATAGGTGGCAGTAGCGCTTTTCGCAACCGTCGTCCATCCGCTCTCTTCGGTGACATTGCCGATCTCGACAATGAAACTATATTCAGGCGAACCAGCGGAGTAGGCAAAGATCGGCGAAAGATTCCCGGTCGGGGTTCCCGCGCCCCCTGCACTCCCATTCAGCATGAACTCCACGCCATCTACGCCCGAAAAGGCCGAGCCGCTGCTTGGATCGTAGAGATCGAGGATCGTGCCGTCCGCTTCGCCGCCCGAAACAGATACGCGCGCGGCAAACCACGAATCTGCACTGGCCCCATAGCCCTCAAAGAAAGCTTGGATGCCTTGAGCATCGCCTCCGCTTGCCGGTGTAACTGTGGCTCCGCTATCTACCATCCAATACAAAACATCATTCTCACCGGCGAGCGAAACGCTCGTCACAAGGAGTGCTGCGGCAAGAGCCGTCATTCTGAAGAAGTTGTTCTTCATCATTCTGCCCCCCCAAAGCTATTGTTGAACCTGATGCTAAGCGGGTCTTCAGATGTGCGCAGATACCAGAATCCCGTGCCGGAGGGAACCGTGCCGCCAGGAGTCCAGACATTCTTCATGCGCCGACCTTCCTTCTTAAGCACATTGCAACCCCACTTTGAATTGGACTCGCCGCGGTAGTAAATCGTCTGCGCTCCCGCGGCATTCTGGATCATTATCTTGTCGTCCGGAGCTATATCGCCATCAAAGACGAGGTCGTTATCGTTAAGCGCAATATCCGCCGTCGTCGGGTTGGCGACGAGTGTGTTGCCGGGGGACTCGACCGTGCCGCCCGCAAGTGGGACCTCATACGACTCGCCTGTGTAGCGTCCGATCAGGTAGAAGCAATTTGTCGCCCCGCCAGTCGTCGGCTCCGACCTGACAAGCCAGAAGGCGCTGCCGAGCGCGAAGAACGTGTTGGTCGGGGAAGCAATGCTCACCCCGCCCTTGTTGACCGTGGCAAGGCCATTCCATGAGCCGTCGCTTCCAATCGACCAGGCATTGAAATTAGTCGTCGCCTGGTTATAGGAGAGAATCATGTCACCCGTCGTGATGCCGTTCGGATTCACGGCATCGCCAGCGGCGACATTAACCTTGTTCGTTGTTGCGTGGGCCATCGACCGCCACGGCACCGCCACGACCGTATTCGGCAACGGACTTGAAACGCGCATCACGCCAACCGTCGCGCAAGAGGCCATCACGGCCTGGCCGGTTCCATTCGTCAGCACTATGTTGAAGACATAGAGGCCTGTCGGATCGTGCGGCCCGAGGGGCACGTTCACCTCGTATTTGTCGGTAAGCGTCCCTTGCGTAAACTCACTCTCCTCCTTGAGCTTCCGATCAACGCGGAACTTCACGTCAAGCCCTGTGTTCCGGAGCGCCGAAACGTCCGGGAATCGGAGTTCGAAGCAGTTTGGCGCCACGCGCTGGCAGTTCTGGTGGATCGTCGCTACAAGCTTTTCGGAGAGGTCATTGCGCTCGATGACATAATTCTGCCAGAGCTTAAGACCGTTCTCGCATGTCTCGTCGAGCTTGGCATAGCGAGCTGCGCTTTCGGAGAAACTGTCGCCGCCGAGTCCCGTGGTTCGCAGGAACCAGCCAGGATCGGTCACGCGGATCGACGTCGCGTAGCCGGTCTGTCCATCCATATTGACCATGTAATCCCAGCCGACAATCGTGAAGGTGCAGTTGGTCGTGAAGGTGGTGTGGTTCGGCGCCGACACGCGGAAGAACAACTTGTATGTACCAGGCTGAGTGAAGGACGGAACAGCATTCGTAATCCACTCACCCGCCTCGTCGCGGAACTCGCAAGTGAGCGGATTGAGGCCTGGCCTGATGTGCCCTGTCACGTTTGTCGTGACGCTCGGAATCTGCGGCTTCCCAAGGTAGTTCAAATCCTCCGCGCTGATCGTCGCCGAGAGCGGCGCAGGGTTGATTGTGACGGTAAATGTGCCGTTGTTACCTGTATGGTTCTGTGCAGACGCCTTGAATTGGACGGTGTAGTTGCCGGCATCCGTGAACGAAGGAGCCGCGCCCCACTCACCGCTACCGACGCGATACTGGTACGACACCGTCCGGTTGTTTCGAATACCGGTGACGGTCGGCGACGCTCCCGCATGGGATTCGCCGTCATAGGTGAATTCCGCGTCGTCGAACACCGCACTGAACACGGCGTTGGTGACAGCATACTTCGCCCCAGCATACGACAGTAGATAGAAGTATTCAACATCCGTGACGGGATGCCGATAGGACGCACCATTGTTCGACAAGGCAAGCGTGCCCTGTTCGATATCGTACTGGCCGACATTGGACGCTGCCGTGACCTCGCACGACTGCTCGCCGACGACGTGCATGCTCGTATTGGTGTAATTGTCCCAGCCCGGACCCTCCGTGAGCCCGCCGTAGGTTACTGTGTAGTCGAGCGTCTGCGGCTCGTCGCCGTAGCAACCCATCTTCGGGTTGGCATTGGCATAGATAATCAGCGTGTTCGCGGGGAACGCCGTGACCGAGAACTCTCTCGTCGTGCCGGAATAATAGAGCTTGCTCTCAACAATCGAGCGAATCGCAACCCTCACATAATAGGTAGTCGCCACGGTCGAACTGAGCGGGAACGACACTATCGTGTCGACATTATCGGGGATCGTCTCGCCCGTCCCAAGAACTAACCGCGAGGCACCATTCTCCCAAGGCGAACCTGACGTCAGGTCGGTCTTGTTGGTCGAGTAAAACACGAACACCTCGGCATTAGACGGGGCAAGGGTGGAGATGGCTGTTTTAATGGTGAGCGTCGCAACATGAGCCGCCCAGGAAGCACCGAGAAAGTTGATCGCCGGCTGTTCGGTGGTGCTTAGCTCGAGAATATCATCGGAGAGGAAGTGCTTGACGCCCTGCTCGTCGCCGGCGGCGAGACGGATATAGTAGACCTTGTTGCGCTTCAGGCCTTCAGATGCCGGCAGATTGAATGTCGTCAGCGCCGCCTTACCTGCCCCTACATCAAGCATGCGGACCCCGTTGCCCGAAGGACGCGCATCGCCTTCAAGCGACTCGCGCGATTCGCTCCAGTAGCAGTAGAGGTGTGTCGCTTCGTTCAGGTCATGGAGCTTGTAGTCGATGGTCGCGTAGTCGTCCGACGCGCTGTTCTGCTTTTTCCAAGCCACGCCGTTGAGCGTGACGGCTGGAACGTAGAACGAGGCGATTTCGTCGGTATACATAAATGAACTTTCATCCTTGCGCGACATAAGACGGATCCAATAGGTATAGCCGACTTCCGGCGGAACGAACGTCGTCGTCCCGGTACCGATGGCATTTTCCGAGACCTTGACGCGATCACCGTTTTCGGCGGCGACATCTTCCTCGCTCACGGTGCTGTAGAGAACATATATGTCATCTTCCTGCGCCTGAATACCGGCCCAGAACGCACGGTAGTCGATCGTGGCGACACCTGTACCAGTTGTGCCAGCGTCCGGATCGTAAGCGCAACGCGTCATCGAAATGCGCGGTTCTTCTGCGATGGGATCACGCCCGTGAACCTCGTAGGCTATCAGCACCACGCCATCGCCGCCGTCACCGCCCTGCCAGTAAGTTTGGTCGGTTTGGTTATTCAGAATCATGGAACCGCCGCCGCCACCGGCTCCGGTGTTCTCAACACCAGAGGTAGCTGGAGTCCCGTTTCGGATATCCGCCGCGTTGCCACCAATACCAGAACCGCCTGCGCCCGGTTTTGAGTAGTTTACCGCAGTATCGTCTGTTCGATAGGCATAACCGCCGCCGCCGCCCGCGCCATAGAAGAGCTCCTCACCAGTCATCGAATTGGCAAGACCCGCGCCGCCTGCGCCACCACCGTACCAGCTATCGAACGAAGCGGTAACTCCCTCGCGCGCCGCGCCGCCGCCGCCACCCGCCGCCGTCTTGCCTAACTGATTGCCGCCCATCCTACTGTCATTGCCCGGCCCACCTTCATAGCCGTAGGTGACCCAGACGCCATCAACTGCATTCGAAACAGGCTGGCCTCCCGCGAGCGCAAACGAGCCGCCGCCACCAGAACCGCCATCATCGCCCTTGGCAATAGCTGCGTTGTTGACATAGCTACCACCCGCACCGCCGCCGGGGACCCGGACCAGCATGATTTCGTTGGTCACACCGTTCTCAACGTCCAGGCGTGCAAAATAGGAGAGTTGGCCGTTTTCACCGCGCGCACCAAGGCCTGATGCAGCGTCACCGCCCGTGCCAACCTGAATGCGGTAGGTCGTGTTCGTCTCGACCGGGAACGACTCGCTGTAGAAGAGGCCGCCGCCGCCGCCGCCGCCGCCGATCTTGTAGCCGCCCGCGCCGCCGCCGCCCACGACCAGAATCTCGACGCTCGTGACGTAGTCTGGCGTCGTGAAGGTATAGGAGCCCGCACGGTAGCGGTGGACGAAGCGGTTGTCGATGCGCAGCAGTTCACCTTCGTCAGATCCGGCAAGATTGCCGAGTGTGCGGAACGAACCGGATTGTTCGCGGTTCGCCTGCTCTTCACCGCTTTCAAGCGTATTGACCGCGCGGATACGGAAGTTGTAAGGCATGTCTTGCTTAAGCCCCGTCACGGGAATCGAGAAGGAGGTTCCAGCCGTGGCATTCGTCAAATTCCCGAGCGGCATCCAGATGCCATCAATCGTCGGGTCCTCCTCGCCGTCCGCCCAAATCTGGTATTCGATGCGACACTCATCCGCTCCCTTGCCGCAGTAGGTCACCATGCCGGCGAACTGAACGTAGGCGTAGCTCACATCGATAATCGAAACAGGCAGTCCAACCCCCTTCTCCCAGACGATGACCGGCACAGGGGAATCATTGCCGATACTGACCGTTCCCTTTGTCACAAAGGCGATGTCCTTCTGCCGCGTCGAATCGTATTCCGCCTTGATCCAGTCATCGCTGCGAACGCCCTTCGAATAGCGCGCCTCGTCGACCCAGCCGTTGAGCGCGCCCGAGCCGAACTCCTGCCCACCGATGACAAGATAATCGTAAGCGGCGGTCTCGTCGTTCGCAAACGGCTTCGCGAGCGTGAATCCACCGGCCGTGCTCGCCAGCTCTATGCCATTGTGGAAGGCGTGGAATGTATTATTGCTAAAAACAAATGTCCAGTAGGACCAGCTATCATGTGCGTAACCGGTTGCAGCTCCCGTGCTGTAGGTCTGGATGTTGAAATGGTAGTATCCTCCTGCTTTTCCGTCTACATGTAGTCCCTTGTTGCCTTCCGGATCAGACCAGACGCGGAGATTTTTGCGGTCAAGGTTATCTTTGGTGTCTGTATACTGGATGCCCCAGCCCTTTGAATAGTCGTCGCCCTTGCGCGCCACGAGATACGCCCAACCCGGATTGGTGCCTTCCACCTTGTACCATCCGGAATAGGTGAACACATTGCTGACGCTTGTACGCAGAATATCGTCGTGGTCATAGACCATGATGCGGCCGTTGGAGGACGACGTACCCGTCTCCTGTGCGACACGCCGCGCGTTGCCGCCGATCATCTGCCCCTGGTTGATGCCGGCGAGCGATCTGGCGTGTGACTCACCTGAGAGGTTGTTGGCCGTCGAATCCTTGATGCTGACAACGCCATCCTGCGTCTCATTCATGTGCCAGACGCCGACGTATTTCTCGAAGGTATTGCCGACATCGGGCAACGGAGTAAGAAGCGGGCTGCGGTAGCACATCGTGAACTTTGTTCCATTAACCATCTCCGGGAGGCGCACCCAGATAAGCGACATGCCGTTCTTGTTCCAGGTGTCGATCTCGTGCGGGATGATATGGCCCTTTTCGTCGACAAACGCCATGTCGCTTCCATCATAGTGATAGAAATCGGCGTAAGTAAACCCGTTCGTGTCCGCGTTGCGAATGTCAACGAGAACCGGGAAGTTCGTGAGTGTCTCGGTGCCAGTGTAGCCCGTCACGGTGAACGGCAAGTAGCGCTCGAAGCCGTCCACGACCCAGCAGGCATTTGTGCCATCATCGAAGAACTTCGTGTATTCCGAGCCAATAACTTCGCCTTCCTCGCCCTTTGTCGTGAAGGTTCCTGAAGCCAAGAACTCTTCCCCGTCGTCGCCAACTGCATGGAACTTGTAGTTGTAGGTCGTGCCGGCATCCAGATTCGTGATGGAAACGGAAAAGCCATCGTTCAGGCCCAAATTCTCCGCAAGCAGCGTCCAGCCAAGTTCACTCGCGCCCGTCCAGACCTTGTATTCAACATCACACTTCGTCGCGCCGCCAAGTGCCGTAACCGTGCCGCCGACAATTGCAAACCCATACGAGACATTCGAAACTTCCGTCGATATCGTCAGTGGCGGCTTTGTCTCGAATGTGCCGATGACAGGCGCAAGCTCGTCTCCATCTTCAAACGCACTGAGCGCGTAATGATAGGTTGTCGATGGAGTCAGCCCTGTAACTGCGACTTCAAAGACATCGGTTTTGACAAGCCCATTCGTAAGCGGCGTCCAGGTCTCCGGCTCGCTTTCGGTCCAGATCATATACTTGATGCCGCACGTCGATACGGCGCTTTCAACGACACCACCAATGACAACATGGTCATGGCCGATTTCCGAAAGCCCTGTAGCAGCGGTGGCCGAAGACCATGCAATCGACAATCCAGCAGGCGTCGTAAACACGCTTTCGACGGTCTCAGATGCAATCTCGCTATTTCCGGCGGCACGCAATTTGTAGCTGTAGGACGTTTCCGCCATCAGCCCTGGGAAAGAGACCGAGAAGGCATCTGCAGTGACAAGCTCGTTCGTGAGTGTTGTCCAGCTCTCCGGCTCGGTTCCACCCGTCGCCCAGATCTTGCACTGAATTGCACAGTTGGCGAATCCGCCGCAGTCCGTCACCGTTCCGGCAAAAGTCACATGATCCTTGTGGAAGGAAGCAACGCCCGGCGTTGCGCCAGAAGCGTTCGTCCATGCCACAACCGGCGGCGCAAGCATAACGAACCCCGTATTGACAACCGTGTCGTAGTCGGCCTTGATCCAGTCAGCGCTCCTGCCGCCAGCCCTTAGACGCACCTCGTCCATATAGCCGTTGAACCGACGACCCTTGCCCTTCGTGTTGTTGGCGGGCGTATCCGCCGTCGAGCAGCCGATGCCGATGTTGGTCGCGCCCTCCTGCTTGGGTGCTTTAGGCAGAGTCACTGTTTCGACGAACACGCCGTTCACATAAATATCAGCGGCACCGGCAGTTTCGCTAGTTGCGTACCAGCGGATGTCGACCTTGCTCCATGTGCCAATTGTGTACAGGCTGGGATATTGGGATGCCGTCATCGTCCCATTGTATTTATCGTTATTCGGGAGTCCCGGAATAAGTTCATCGGCCGCGTAAACTTGAAGTTGCTGTTTGCCGCTGCTGCCATCATGGAAACGTACACCCCATCCGCCTGGATCATTGTACTCGCCCTTGCGCCGATCGATAAGGAATCCATAGTTAAAATCGGCGACCTTCGACCCCTGCGGATTCATCCAGAACGACGCCGTAAAGTCGGTGCCAAGCGAATCGGCAGCGACTTTTTGGGTCCCATTTGTCGCATTGACGAGGATGGCGTAGTCGTGGTTTCTGTCCACGGCAATGCGACGCGCCGCGCCGACTTTTCCATCAGAGTATCTACTGACTTTATCGCTTGTGCCGTATATCTTACCATTGAGTGCATTCGTCGTGGCGTCGCATACGAACTTGTTGTTACTCTGGTTGCCCGACTCGTCCAGGTGCCAGACGCCGACGTAATCGGTCCAGGGATTGGCGTTCGTGACCATCGCGTGGGAAGCCGACGTGTTGTAGCACATGTAGAACTTGGTTCCCTGCGTCATCTGAGAAAGTCGGACCCAAATTTGCGAATCCTTTGCAGTCCCGACCTTCCACGAGTTCGTTTCGATTTCGGATGCGAGATGGTTGCCGAGTTCATCGAAGAAGGCGATGTCCGCGCCCATGCTGTTCGACAAGTGGGCATACTGGAAGCCCGGAATGCGGGTCTCCGACACGCGCACCAGCACGGGGAAGTTCGTAAGCGTTTCGGTTCCGGTATAGCCATTGACCTGCAGCTTAATCGCATGGCCGAAGTCGGACATATGCAGATAGCTATAGTCTATATCGTCCGCTTTCGCGGCGAATCCACCAAAGGCGAGCGCGACGGCGACAAATACCTTCGTAAAGAAGCGTACACCAATACAAGCGTCTACACGTTCTACATGTTCTACACGGCTAAGAAAAAGATGCGACATTCTATATCACTCCCTTCCCTTATTCAGCCCTTGTTACCTTGAAGAAGCGGCTGCCTTCCACCGCGTCGGTCTCAATCGCGATTTCCGCCTTGGTGTCGCCGTCAACCCTGTCTGCGGCATCGTCGGTCGCGAGGTCGTTCGGCGCATCACCAGACGCCAACGTATAGGTTAGGAACGGCACGGTGTCAGTCACCGTCAGGCGAACTACGCCGTCGGAAACCTCGAAAGCCGTGATTTTCGGGGACTTGACCGAGTCAGGCACAGCCGACAAAACGCCGGCGAGAACGCCTTCATCGGAATCGTCGCCAGTGGCGGCGAGCAACCCGCGTGTCTTGGGTGCGGCGGCACACATAAGCTGAGAGGCCCCGGCCGGTTCAATCTTCACGCTGTTCTTGACCGCTCCCCAGCGATTGACGCGCAGCGGCACATTGTTCGCGACGCCAGCGGGAACCCCGCCAGCCGTACGCGTATCTACGAGGCAAACCGCCCATTCGCCGCCCGCAAGCGGGGTGTACTCTGCGGCAGGAATCTGGAAGATAGACTCATAACACTTGCCGCCAACAGCGAGCGGCGCGGCGAGAACGACGCGGTCCTCGGAAGAAATCGCGGTACCATCCGCATTGAATCCGGCGAAAGAGCTCCCCTTGGGCGACCAAACGAGCGCATAGCATTCGCCGTCCGCGACGAGCGTACCGTCGGCATATCTGTCAGGTCCAGGCGTGGAGAAACGCAGAACTTTGTCCTCCATGCTGGCAAAAGCCGCTGTGCATAACAAACCAACGCACAGCGCCAAGCGCTTGCGTCCAACCATCATAGTACAGCCCCCCTTCCTAAACATAGGTTACACATCGCCAATACTTCCATATCTCAAGTATTATACCATATTCTGGTTGGCAATTGCAATAGCGTTTTCACGATTTTTCTGTACTTTTGAGCAATTATAACAAAAAAATATACAAGCAAAGTGATAGACACACACACATCGCAAATACTGAACGCCCCCAGAAGCGCAATCGCGTCCTGGGGGCATTCCAAAGAGACTCTTTGGACCAGTCTTAGCCCTCGACCTTCTTGACGATTGTCGTGCAGGCCTTGATGACCCCCGCGACGTTCGCAAGGTCGGACGGGATAATCATCGTGTTGTTCGTCTTCGCGAGGTTGCCGAACTGCGCGAGGTACTGCTGGGCAAGCTGCATGTTCACGGACTCGACGCCGCCCTTCCCATTGATCGCCTCGGCGACCTTCTGGATGCCGGCCGCCTGGGCCTCGGCGACGAGCAGGATCTCCTTCGCCCGGCCCTCGGCCTCGTTGATCTTGCGCTGCCTCTCGCCTTCGGAGAGGTTGATCGCCTCCTGCTTCTCGCCCTCGGCGCGGTTGATCTTGGCCTGGCGCTCGCCCTCGGACTCGGCAATCATCGCGCGCTTCTCGCGCTCGGCACGCATCTGCTTCTCCATCGCGTCGCGGATCGTCCTGGGCGGCGTAATGTTCTTGATCTCGTAGCGCGTAACCTTGATGCCCCACGGGTCGCTCGCCTTGTCGACCGCCGCGACGATCGCCGCGTTGATGGAGGTGCGCTCCTCGAACGAGCGGTCGAGGTCAAGCTTGCCCATCTCGGAACGCATAGTAGTCTGCGCGAGCTGGGTCGTGGCGAAGAGGTAGTTGCCGATGCCGTACGACGCCTTCGCGGGGTCCATGACCTGCATATAGAGGATTCCGTCTACCGAAACGGCGATGTTGTCCTTCGTGATGCACTCCTGCGGCGGCACGTCGATCGCCTGCTCCTTAAGGGTGTGGCGGTAGGCGACGCGGTCGAAGAACGGCACGAGGATGTGGAAGCCCGCGTCAAGCGTGCAACGGTACTTGCCGAGCCGCTCGACGATGTACGCCGTCTTCTGCGGCACGATTACCGCCGTCTTGATGATGGCGATGAAAACGATGAACGCCAGTATGGCGAAAAATATGAGACCTCCCATTTGAGTCGCTCCTTTCTTTGATTGTTTGGCGGCTATTATACCAAAAAAGCCGCTGCAGTGGCGTCATTCCTTTCGCGCCTCGGCCGCACCCTGGCGCATATACTCATAGATGCCCGCCCTCCAGTTCGCGACGCGCGCCTTCGCCTGAGGCGTATCGGCAAGGCGCTCCGCCTCCTCCATCAGCGTCTTGAGCTCGCGCATCACGTCCGGCGTGCCAAGCACCTTCCATGCAATGTCCTCCGACTGGTGGAAGTCGGTCGCAAGGAAGTCGCTCGGATAGTTCGCCCGGTTGCAGTACCGCTCCTCCACGATCCGGTAGAACTTCCTAAGCGGCGCTGCCGCCTTTCCGTAAGACGAGAAGTAGTCGTTCTCGAGGACCGCGAGCGGTTCGCGCGGATTCCACATCCACCTCAGGGAGAGGAAGTCCTCGTAGTCGTCCACGAAGCCGCAGTTGTAGATGTTTTCCGAGATCTGGAGCTCGTCAAAAAGCGCATATTCCTCCGCGAGGACGCGCGCAAAGAACCCGGGGAAGCAGTTGACGCCCGCCTTGCGGTTCATCCGCTCCTTCGGGAAGGTGTTGTAGAGCCAAAGCCCGAACGGACGGTCAGGATAGGTCTCGCGCCATTCGCGAAGTTGCAAGACCTCTATCCTGCCGCGCCCGGTGTACGGTATGCGATTGCAGCAGTAGCAGAAGTGGACGACGACATTCGGCTCGATCATGAACGACGGAGGACTGCAGTGAGAGCCGTAGGCGAGCGTCGAGATCTTCTTGCCGGGATGAGACTTCGCAATCTCCTTCGCGACGGCGTTTACGAACCTGAACCAGCAGTCGGATTGCTGTGACTTCAGGTTCTTCAGCTCGGGATGGTATTGCCGCGAGCACCTTTCACACTTGCAGAAGGTCCTGTTGTCCATTGGCTCTACACAGCAGACGTCCTTGCCCCATTTTCCGCTGCCGCCTTTCGCGACGTTGTCGAAGTACGACCTGATGTCGGCGACCGCCTGCCTGACGACGGCGGGATTGGAGTAGCAGAGCTGCGGAGGCCGCGCGTCGGATTCGTAGCCCTTCGCGAAGTAGTCGGGCTCGAACCGCTCGAACTTCGGATGGCCTTTGTCCCAGAAGCGGTCGTACCAATCGTAAAAGGAATGGCAGGCGTGGGTGACTTCGCCGCCAGTCTTCATCCGCCTGAGGAAGAGGGCCTTGCGGCGGGAGATTTCGCGCACGGCGTCTGCGAACGTGCAATTTGCAAAGGCCGACGGATAGGCGACATGGAGATAGTTGGTCCAGCCGGGTGTCCCGCGGTCCCAGAGCTCGGGAGCATACGCCCCGGTTGGATTGCGGCCTTTCGCGAACGGGCGGGCGGCATAGGCGAGGCGTCTGACGGAGAGGGAGGAATCGCGGGGAATGACTGTGCCGGCGTCCGTCGGATCAAGCCATCTCACCCCGCAGTAGTCCCAGAGAAAATCGGAGACTGCGTATTCTGGGTGTGCGCCGCTTTCGAGCGTAACGCCGGAATCGGAAAACGATATGCGGACTTCCTGCTTTGCAAGCCCTGGAGCAAGGGAGATTGCAAGCTGCTTCTTCCCTTCACGCGGCGAATTGACGATGGCAAAATCCCCGCCGGTGATCTTGTCGAGATGTTCCTTGAGCTCAGCAGCGGCAAACTTGAGGTTTTCGTCGGCATCAGGCGCGATGACGATGTCGGCAAGGGGCTTCCCGCCATCAGCAAGCTGTAACATCCCGCGCAACGCGTCACCAGACACGCACCCAGAAAAAATCAAAAGCGCCGCGCCAATGACGACGCAGACGCCACAAACGATCCATCTCCTACGCAATGTTATTGCAGACTCTCCCATGACAGGTATTATAGCATAAGGGGAAATGGTCGGACCGACGAGATTTGAACTCGTGACCTTTTGCACATCCAGCAAAGGCAATTGCTGCAAACACCAAGGAGAATTTGAGCATCATTCCCTACCTCCTCCTGCCAGCTTTCCCTTGATACAGATTCCTATCAGGGTCGAATTCTAGATTGGTGTCATTGGGGACTGGGTTAAAAATTGATTCTGTCACCGAGACAGACGGCAAGACAGAAAATTCGCCAAGGATTCTGGGTTACTATGGGGTCAGACCCCATCGTGTCCTAGTGTTCCTATGTCTTGCTCTCCTTCTCAATTTTGTCGAATCACTTCACGGAATCATTCCGCGTCCCTTCTTGCCCTGATAGAGATTTCGCGCAGGGTCGAATTCAAGATTCGTGTCATTGGGACGGGGATTGAAAACCGCCTCTTCCATGCTCACGCTGCCCATTAGCCCCATTGAACCAAGTATCTTAGAGTAGTTGGCTGACACAATGTTTCCTTTTTCATCGCATTTGACACGCGAACGAATCACCATGTATTCTCCACAGTTCACGACATCAGACTCCTCCAACCAAACAGTATGTCCGCCATTGCCCCTTATGGTTATTGGGAATGACTGAAGATACTCACGATTAGGATCCGCACGATATGTGGACGGAAAACTCGTACATCCTGTCTGCTTCCCAATATAAGCGCCACAATTCTCGTCAAACTCGATTCTGCCTACGACATCGCCAAGTTTAGGGTAACCCGGTTCACCGTTTTTGAAGAGGAAGAAATCACTTTCACCAAGTTTCGCAAATTTCTTACTCCTTGTGTCGTCCGGCCGTTCCCTCACGTAATAAAAATCTGCCACCTTCCCCTTGCCAAGCGGCGGCAGCCAATCAAAACACTTAAGGTCAAATCCATATTTCCCATTAGTGATTGGTGATTTGATGTCCATTTCCCGCGTATAAGCATACATAGGCTGTGGATTCTTCTTGCGATATAAAGTAATCTCACCATGCTTCTCATGTTCAAGCATGTTAACCTTATAAAAGAAAGGTGGAATTTGAATTACTTCAACATTAAAAGTCTCATGGCGAGTGTCACTCGGATAATAACCATCAGCCATTACCGACCAGTATACATCAGAACTGCCGCCGTCGAATCTAACCACGGCATTCCCGTCCCGACCTGTATTTGCCCTATAATCGCAAGATCGCCCCTGGGCAAATGCAATATGCCCAGAAGAAAACCCCACATTCACAGTGGCATTTGAGACGGGATTCCCCTCGTCGTCAACGACTTTAACATAAAGTCGCCCACTGGCGCAGCCAAGATTTGCCAGCAAAAGAAATGCTACCATTATTCTAGAATTACTCATTCTGAGTCTCCTTGAATCCAATACCGAATCATGGAGGATAACCATTCGAGTTGAATTGCTTAAGCATGTTGCGCCGACAGTCGGATTCAAGATTCGGGTCGTTGACACGGTGGTTGAATACGACGCACGGCGTCTTTACAAAGCGACTGAATCGGAACGGGCCAAGAATCTTCGAGTAGTTGGCCTCAATCACATTTCCGTCAGAATCCAACTTCACCCGTGTGCGGAGAACCATGTACTCGTCATCAGCGGTGATGTCTCTCCAGTCGATGCGCATGTCATCTGAATTCCTATTAACAAATGCGAACGGCAACCTATTTTTAAACACGGCATTTGTATTGGCGCAATACGTCGAAGGAAATTCCTTGCATCCTGTCTGTTTTCCGAAATACGCACCACATCCAGTGTCAAACTCCAGCCATGCTACACTTCCATCTTCCATTGATTCTTCGCCAATGTTCCTGACATAATAGAAATCTGCGACCACGCCTTTCCCAAGAGGAGGCAGCCAATCTCCAAGTTTGAGATCAAAACCATAACGGCCACTTATTGCAGGAACTTTTTTTCTAAAATCAGTTGCGTTTGTAAGATGATATGAATACATTGGCTGTGGATTGACATGCTTCCAAATAGTAACATTGCGCTCTATTTCATGTTCCAGCATTGTCACCGTATAAAAAATCGGCGGAACCTGGGTCACTTCTACACGAAGCGACTCATCATGTGGACCACTACGGTAATATCCATCCGCTTGAACAGACCAACCGAACTGAGAACTTTTACCATTGAATCTAATTTCGGCTTTGCCATGTACATCCGTTTTGGCTTCATAATCGTACGATCTTCCTGGCGCAAACACAATATGCCCAGCCGAAAAACTAAGGCAAACAACGGCGTTTGAAACCGGCAAACCGTCACTATCCGTTACCGTCACCCTAAATCGTTCAGATGCACAGCCGGCAATGCAAATTGACAGGATGGGTATTAAAACCGTTTTCGTCATAACCAATCTCTTTCTTCATGGAATCATGCCACGGCCCTTTTTACCTTGATACAGATTCCGATTAGGGTCGAACTCAAGGTTGGTGTCGTTGGGACGGGGGTTGAAAACCGATTCCTTAATGTTAACCAAACCGGCGAATCCCACAGGTCCGAGAATCTTGGAATAATTTGCCGAGACTATGTTGCCATGTTCGTCACATTTTACACGAGAACGAATAACCATATATTCGTTACCGCCCACAACAGTTGACTCATATACCCAAATGTGGAATTCATCGCAAAACACTATTGAAATCGGAATCGAACGAATGTATTCTCGTCGCGGATCAGCGCAATGTGTTGACGGAAAGCTTACGCATCCCGTCTGCTTATCAATATATGCGCCGCAGTTTTCTTCAAACTCAATACATCCAACAACTTCGCCAAGTTTGGGGTAGCCAGGCTCACCGTTCTTGAACTGGAAATAACCGCTATTGTTATATCGCACCTTTTTAGTCATGTTTGTCTCGTCAGGCCGTTCTCTGACATAGTAAAAATCTGCGACCTCTCCCTTGCCATGCGGTGGAAGCCAGTCAAAGCGCTCAAGGTCAAATCCATACCGCCCATTGGCAATTGGCGATTTGATGTTGACTTCCCGCGTATATGCATACATCGGCTGCGGGTTTTTCCTGCGATATAGAACAGCCTCTCCACGTTTTTCGTGCTCGTGAAGCTTTACAAACCCAAAAGCAGGGGGAATGATTACATCCTCACCTTTAAAATGTTCTCTGCGAGTTTCACTGCGATAATATCCGTCTGCTTCAACATGCCACCCAAAATCTGACGACTGGCAATTGAATTTCACCACAGCGTTCCCGCCCTTGTCAGTACGTCCTTCTGCATATCCTGACTTTGAGGCACTACTGTTTCCTCCGCCAAAAAGCACATGGCTCGTAGAAAATCCAACGTGAACAATTCCATTAGTGACGGGATTACCCTCGTCATCAACGACTTTTACATAAAGCCGTTCACTGGCGCAACCTGTGCATGCAACAAACAGCGTTACAATTGACAGGTAGTTTCTACTATTCATGTTGAGCCTCCTCGACGTGCTTGACGATTTCTTTATAAAGTTGATGGACGCGCTTGTATGAACGTTGCACAAATGTGCTGTGCTGCCAGTTTCGGTGCATCTTTGTTGTATCCGTCGTATGGTTTACCGGAAGGTCGTCCTGACCTGATGTAAACAGAACCGCCATATCATGGTTATAATAAAGGTTCTCCAGTGGGCTGTTTATCATCATTGGGGCAAGTCCCGGCACAGGATTCGCCCCTACTGCGAACGACTCCGACGGTATCGCGTAGGCAAGCATTTCCGCCCTGTAGAGGTAGTTGCTCGCGACGATCATGCCGTTTGGCGACGTATGCATTGCCGGATTGTAGAAGTCGAGGAAGAAAGGTGTCTGCTGTAGCTGTGCGTTTGTCAATACAGCCGCATTCGTCGGAGCCATGTGTTGCCCCGTCCCTATGTCGTAGACAGGATTGAACTCCCAGCCGCCTTCATACTCGTGAAGCATCATCGGCCACATCCCCTTGCGGGTCTCCTGGTTGTACCAAACATAGTTACGCTCAGTAATGGGATGCCAGCCTCCGTCGCCGTTGTTCACAACCTCCTCCTGCGTGGAGTAGAAGTTGACAATGTTCGTAACGTTGCAGAATCTTCCCTTCCAAGTGAGCAAGCGTCTACCGTCATTTCCGGGGAACAGCTCGTACCAATGTGTCGCCCTCACTCTGTCCGTGTAGTTTGTCCACGCCTCAGGCGTCATCATGTCGTGCGAGGTCTGAGTAATGCCGTTCGTTGGATCAAACGCCTCCATCGCAACGGCTGCGTTAAGCATGAAGTACTTCTCATGCGGCATTCCGTAGTCCTGAATCGCGGCAGAGACGAGCATATTGCCCAGCGAATGCGCGAGGAACCATTTCGGCCCCTGCATGCTCTGCATCTCGCTTGACAAGGCCGGTGCCGTCTGAAAGGCATTCTGCACATTGCCGTAGTAGTTTGGCGTGACAGTTCCCGCAATCTGTCCTTCGTTACCACGCCACTGAACGGCAACAAAGCCCCTGTCAAGCCCCGCCCACCACATCTTCTTGAACACGTTGTTCGCCCAGAGCGGCGTCTCGACGTCCTCCTCCATGTTGTAGCCGTGGACAAAGACCAGATTCCCCTCCTCGTGTTCGTCCGCAGGCCAGTCGGGCGTGGCAAGGCGCGTCGGCAGCCCGCCGGAACCGCCGGCGGCGCTCCGCAAGTTCTCCCACGCGAGCATCTTCGACACCTCGCCGACATGCAGCTTGAGCGACGCGGAGAAGAGAAGCTCGTCGTCGGACTTCGAGTAGATGTTGAGATAGAGGTCATGCTGCCTGGCCACTTCCGGGAACTCCATGAGCAGCGTGCTGCCGCCCGACTGCGAGAGCGACACGAACGCGGGCGGAAGATTGGTGCCGCCCCCAAGGGCGGACACGGGCGCCTCGTAGAGAGCGTTGCCGTCGACGTCCATGTCCTCACCCAGCGGGGCGTCGCCGATCTGGGTGCGGGCGATGTCGGCAAAGGCAAGCTTGGCATTCCGCAGCGCGGACGAATGCGCCTCAAGTCGATAATAAACAGAACCGGAACTCCAGTGAGCGGCGAACGGCGCAACGTCCACGGAAACCGGCAGGAAGTTTATAAGGTCGTTGCGTCCGTTCACAACATCGTCAGAGGAGTTGACCCTGTTTATGAACGGAAGGTCAAATGCATTGTCGCCCTTCCACTTGTCGTCGTTCCTCCAGAAGTAGGCGTAGCGACCTGCCATGTGACGGGCGATGTCGGTCGCACCGATAGCGCCGTCCCTGTCGTAGTCCACGAGGAGAATGGGGCTGACGGACGAAATCATCTGATCGGCGAAGTCGTGGACACATGAAGCGCCGTCGGTAGCCACATACTCGAACCGCAGCCTGCAACTGCCCTCGGACAGCGACCGCACTTTTACGCAAAGTTCCCTTGTTTCGGAATATCTCCTCATTATGCCACGCCACTTCCGCATCGAGAAGTAACGTTCTGTATGCGATGTTCCGTCCAGCAGCATTTCGGGCTCGTGCCATGTGTACTGGTTGTCATACCAGTCCTGGAGCCATATCTCGAAATCACCCGTTGCGTCCTCAATGGCCAGGCGGACATATCCGCCGTCGAGAAGCACATCCGTGCGGAGGACAAGCTCACTTGCGTCGTACAAGTTGCTGCATACCTCGACGGGGAAACCGAAAGACGCCGACAGCTGTCCGTATCTCTCAATCGGCGTTGTCCATGAGGGACGGTCGATCTTGACGCCGAGAACGGTATAGTTGTGGCGGGAATACTCGACGCCGTTTGTGACGAACACGACGGTGGAGTCGCCGAAGGCGCGGCTCGGCGAGACGCCGGAGAGCGTGACGGTGCATGGCTCGTGGGAAATATAGAAGTCTTCGCCTGCAGCGTCCTTCACGGCCACGCGCCCAGAGTACGCGACCTTTGCAACGTAGTTGGTTTGCCAATGCTCCGGGCACGGACAGCAGTGAACTGGATTGCCGGTCGGCACAGGGAGAGATTTCGTCCTCACGTTGTCACGATAGAGGTAGAAGGTATCAGGCAGCAAAGTTCCGCTTACTGCGTTGGTAAACGCCTCCTCCGCTTCAGCGTCGTCGACAAGTGAGGGTGACTGGTCCAGGTTGCACGGACACTCCCAGCACTGACAGTGGCACCACTCGCCTGTGCAGCAGTTGCAGTTCCCGCTCCACGAGCAGTCGCATTCGTAATAAGGGTCGTCGCCGGAATCGTCGGGCTCGCCTGCAGGATCGGAAACATGCTGGGGGCAGAAGCGGAGCGTCTGAACGTAGTTCGTCTCCCCAGCCATGTAGTCGGGATGGCTCATCGTGTAGCATATCGTGCGCGTCTGGTCCTTCGGGAAGCTGCCGTGTATCTCCGCCGACACGGGCGGCACGTTCGTGATCGCGACACCCTGCTCCTCGCTCTTCCAGGTCGCGGCGAGCCCGGCGAACTCCTCGCCGTGGACGAGCGTCACCGTCCTCGCCTTCGAGTAGAGGTCGTGGATGCAGGGGACGGTCGCGTCCGTGTGCGGGAACGCCAGCCACCCGTGCGCCCAGTACCAAGTCGGCATCTCGCCGATGAGGAAATCGTCGGAATCAAGCGCGACGTCGAGTCCGTCGGACTTGTCGAACCACACCTCCTTGCGCACGCCCCTCCCCACTGCGAGAAGCAGCGTGTTTGTGACAGGATTTACAGGATTGTCAGGATTTGCGCCACCTCTCAATCCTGCCAATCTTGTTAATCCTGTCGAAAAACCGACAAGGGGGACAACATCATCTCCGACAACAAGTCTTCCGGTTCCGCTTCCGGAGACCATGACCTTCAGGACGGCAACCTCCGCCGACGGCTGCGGATAGGCGAAGACGCCGTTCGTCGTGCCTGAGTAGAAGATGTGCTCAAGGACGGTGTTCGTCGATCCTTCCGGGAAGGAGAACGGATCGAGATCGCCGATCCTGACGGCCACTGCGTCGCAGTACGCATCGCTGACGGAATGCGGGTTCAGCGGATTGCTGTTGTATAAGAAAAGTTCCTCGTAGTCCGACAGCCCGTCGAAGTCGGAGTCCGCGTTGTGCGGGTCGGTGTAGTGGACGAAAAGTTCGTCGATGGTGAGAATCCCGTCACCATCGGGGTCCTGGTCATAGACATCGTTCTCCGAGAGCGGATAGAACGCCATCGAGGTGACATTTGTCGGCAGGGAGTTGGTAGCCCATGTATTTCCGCCGAAAGACGCCCCGGCGAGGAAGTTTGCAGCCGTTTCGCCGTCGAGACGCGAGAGGTCGTAGCGGAAGACGAACCTTCCGTCCGTGAAGAACTTGACCTGGAAGGAGACCGGCTTACCCGTGTCGCGGTCGAGAAGCAAGTTCTGCCAAGTGACGGCAAGCGAGTTGTCCGGCGTGATGCAATACCACACCTGGCTTGGCCTGTCTGCCTCGTCGAGCAATCCCCAGCTCGCCTCGGGCACGACGCCGAGAGTCGCCATGAACGGGGCGAACCAGTTGTCCGTGGCTATCGTCCCGGCAGCATCGCGGACAAGCGGAGCAACCTTGCCGAAGGAATAGACGCGCAACCGTTCCACTTCGTTTGTGCCGACCGTGAACATCCAGTTTGTCAGCGCGACATAAACCCAGTCCGTCGCCGCGCCGAACGAGCGCCAGTCGGAAACGACGGTCGCGTCGGTCGGGGGAACGAAGTCGAACTCCTCGCCCGTCCCGACTCGGGCCATCACGAAGCCGCGCTCGAAGTCCGCCGCCTCCAGCGTCCGGGTCGTGTTCGTCGAGGTGATTGGCTCGAAGCCGACGAGATTGAGAGTCGCCCCGCCGCCCACGGGCTGGTTGACAGGATGCAGCTGCGGGTTCAGGTGTGCCTGACCCTGCAAACCCTGAAGCCCTCCGCCTGGCAGAGACATCGGGTCGAGGTTGCCCGGCCCCGGCACCATCTGCGGCACGTTGTTGGTGCCGCCACCGCCATCGCCACCG
>Ga0310786_10002822_pt1 | contig 25959 bp, 29 predicted proteins | sample AusTroGonzalo_MG_FD_203881 | JGI IMG/M metagenome (GOLD analysis project Ga0310786, IMG submission 203881) | Bovine rumen microbial communities from tropical cattle in Woodstock, Queensland, Australia - Gonzalo_03 (v2) (version 2) | ecosystem: Host-associated > Mammals > Digestive system >...
AAATCGTTGACCCACATAATTGCACACCATCAACAACAATTGGTACAAGATACTTAGTTGATAGTGAAATTTCTAATTGTAAATTATGGGGTGATTTTATATATGAAGATGGAACCCCATTAACTCAACAAGAAAAAGTTAATGAAGGTTCAATTATTCAATTAACACCAAATGGTTGGATGATAAGTTTAGACCCAACAGTTCAAAGAGGCGTATATTACTTAAGAGATAATTCCTCTCCACTACATCTTTACACATACAATAATGAATATAATATGTGGGTTGATGTTATCAACAAAGAGTATCCTATTGGATTCTGGAGAATTAGTGAAAGGAATATTTAGAGCTTACAATAAATAATTATATATTGATGAGGATTATAAAATGGCATTAGAATTAAAAGATATTTTACAAACAATGAAGAAAACCTATGGTTTTGTTGTTAGAATCGCATGCGAAGATGACTTTAATAAAACATATGGTGATAGAATAAATGTATTAAAAACAATTCTTACAGGTAAGGGTATGACAAAAATGTCTGAAGCAAAGGCATTACCATTGTCCGCACAACCTTTTGTATTCCAAAGATTAGAAGGTTTCATTGGAAAATATTACATTATTAATATTGAATTTGAATATCCTATTACTCCAACAGAATTGACAAGCGAATTTACAACATTATTGAATCTTAATAGAGCATATATTGTTGTAAGAACAGCCGAAAATCCTTTCAATAAGTATGAAACAGATTATTTGAAATATAATGAAGAAGATTATATTCCTCAATTAGTCGCAGAAGAAATGCCACATGATATTAAAGAAGAAGATTTAGTTGGTGATGATTATAATGAACAATTAGTTAAGAAATTACAATCTAAAGAAGCTAAAAAATATCAACATCAATGGGCAGAAGTAGATAAAAAAGATTATAAAGGACAATAATATGAAAAATATTAATCAACAAATTCAAGAAACATTAAAATTAGCAGGTGTTCAATTGAATGAAGCACCATATGATGAACAAGATATAAAAGATTATCAAGCAAAATATAGTTATTTTAATGATAGTTCAAGTCAACTAAATCAACAATGGAAAACTCTTGGTGATTTTAGAAGAGCAACAAAATCATTACCAGATGATACTGCTATCTATGGTATGGATAGTGAATATGGTTTTACAACACTTGTAAGAAGCGGAATTGTAACAAACCCAGAAACAAAAGAAACAGCTATTCTAGTATTTGCTGACCCAAGAGATTAATAAGAAAGGATAATAACAATGGTTGAAAAAGTAACTCCTGGTGAAGAATATGATTTAGACATGGGTAAATTAGACCCTAAATCACGTGATTTTTTCTATGATGCTTTTTCACATGAAGCAAACAAATCATTAAAAGGTAAATCATTAAATGATTTAATTAAAACTGTTTTGCCTAGAGAACAAGAAGAAATTATTTCCAAAATCAAAGAATTACCTAGAGATAAAAGAGCTTTCTTGACCGATGCTATTCGTTATTGGCAAAAAGAAGGCGATATTGATAATATCATTGAATTTTTAGAAGGATATTTGAATATTGAAATTTATTCTCCAGAAGAAAGAGAAGAAATGAAAAAATATTCCAGTGATGTTGAAGAATCAGTAAATGCTCAAATAACAGAAACTTTGAGATTAGCTGGCGTTCAATTAAATGAATCAGCAATTAGTAACTTAGATGATGCTGCTAAATTTGTTTCAACAGAATTAGTTAATAAATTTGGAAACGCAGTACCAGCCACAGAAGAAGAAAAATCTTATGCTGATGAATTAATCAACATGGCAACAATTAAATATAATGTTCCAGAAGATAGTTTAAAAAATAAACTTGGAATTGTAGAAGAACCAAAAATAGAAGAGGAAGAAGAAGCAGTTCCAGGAGAAAAAATCGAAGAGGTCTAATTTAGACCTCTTTTTTTCCGACAATAGCCATTACTTTATTTGATATATCATTACTTCCACAAACTGTTATCAGTCCGCCATCATATTTAATTTTCATATTTTGGTCTTTTAATGAATTGACGGCTATACCTAAATATTCTACACTAAAATATAATCCTTTATCAGTAAATGGAGTAGTATAATTGGCTTGAACTAAAATCTTACCATTATCAATAGTTTTAGATTCATCACCAAATACAAAATATAAATCTTCACCTTCTTTCTTAACCTTAAAATACTTTTCATTAGTTAAAGAGGATAATTTAGAAATTTTACTCATCATATCTGCATCAAAATTTGGCATACTATTCTCTTCCAATGACTTTAGTGTAAACTTTTTACCTTTATAAGCATTCAACAAATCATCTTGGCGAGAAATAAATGTATAGTTTTGAAGATAATGGGTCATCTTCATTGCGCCATTCTTTATTTTCAATACATTTGGATAATCTTGTTCATCACATTCCAATTTCATAATACAAGCATCTGGTGTTGATGAATCATAAAATGAAGAAATAATTGCAGCAACTCCTGCCCAATCTCTAAATGCAAACTCTTTATTATCCCATCCATCATTTACGCTTTCAGCATAAATGTATAATTGTTTATCTTCAGTTGTTGAAGATACTCTTAACTTTTTATCAGAACTTGGATGACACACAATTGTCTTACAATCTGTTCTCATAAATGATTTAGTTAAATCTGCTAATACACTTTTTAACATATCTTATCTCCATTTCAGTTGTTATTATACATCAATTTTTTCCATCTGTCAAGCCTAATTTTTTTCTCTTATAATATTCTTTATATGCTTGCTGTGTTTCTTTATGCAAAATGCTGTACCATCTATTTTTCCCTGCTTTACTCAGTGATTCAAACAATTCGTCTGATTCACCATTTAATTCCCAAGCATTATGCGCCACCGCTTCATCTGATTCAAAGTTGTGTGGCCACACTTGTGGAATATAATATGGAACTGTCTTAAAAGCAAATCTCATAAGTTTTTCAACATCTTTTGGTGTTGCTCTATTACGACTAAAAATCCATTTATCCACCCAAAAAAATATTAAACCTCCAATTAAATTAGCAATAATAGTTGCCCAAGTTGTTCCCAATGATGCTAACCAAATAACGCATACTGCTAAAATTGGTGTAGATAATTGCCAACGAATTAAATATAAAATATATTTCTTAATCATTTATACCTCTAACAAAAACTAATAATACTGTTCAATTCTTCATTATCATCTTGAATCATACCTAAACTCAACCCCCAATTCAAAATACCATAGATTGAATCAATTGTTTCATCAACGACAGAATCCTTCATACTTTGTTCATCAAATGGTAATTGTTTAAACCATCTAGGAATTGTATTAATATCTTTAGGCAATGCAATTGATGTTAAACCGAATGGATTATTTGTCTTTAATTTACAAACAATAACCTTTTCACCATCTAAAATTTTTGGAGACCTTCTATCATTCATCATACCAAGCATTCTATTCCAGTTAATACTTGCCCTAACATGTCCAGGAATTCTTGCTTTTAAATCTTTTCTCAATTCACCAGTATAATATGTTAGTTTATTAACCGCTCGTGGTGTTCCTTTTTCCCATGGCTTCAGCTTATCCCAAGAATTATTCTTGAAATTTCTTAATATTTCAACAAGTTTCTCTTTAGAACCTTCAACTAGCAAAGATTTCATCATGTTTTCTAGCAATGCTTTAACTAATTCTGGTGTATCACTACGTCTGATTTGAAGACCCATGATTTTCAATTTTCCTGGCTTACCATGCGTATCTGTTCTAAATCCATCTTTATCATAAACCATCAAAGCATAGCGTTTCTTTGACACAAACAAACCCTTAGTTGCAACAACTTCACGACCTGCTTTTTGTAATGATGCGCCTTCATCAGTACAATGGAATGTTTTCTTCATATAATCAGGGAATGATTCATTAATATCATCGCCAATCTTGTCTGCATATTCTTTAATACTATCTTTATCAAACTTAAAGTCAGGATGTTTCTCTCTGAACTCTTCATTACCAATAGAACAATACACAGAATCGGTATCATTATATGTCTGACAATGACCATGAACAGCATATTCACCAATCATCAATTCATTAGCTTTTGCGGTTAAATGTTGAACAACTTTTCTTCCTGACAAAGTTGTAGAAGAACCTAAACGGAAATCATAGAACACACTATTTGAGTTCAATAACGCACCATAAGATGAGTTAAGGTTAATCTTTCTCAAGTATTGTTCCAAATCCCAATAATCTTGTTGTTCCTTAAAATATTTCTTATGTTTTGATAAGATAAAGTTATCAACAACTTCCAAATCATTATCAACCATAAATTGTTTTAATTCTTCAACACTATTATCAGAAATTAATTCATTCAATTTCTTCAAATCATATTCTTTATTATTGCCAGAATCAACACTTTGAACATCCGCTAATTGTTTTAATAATTCTTCATTATCAATTTTAACGCCCAATGCTAATTCTTCGTAATGAGTCATTTTTTTCTTAAATGCTTTACGTTCAGAATACCATTTTGTGAAGATTTGGTTTAACAAACCTTTCTTATCTGTTCTAAATATTGTTCCAAAAGCAGACATACTTAAATTAGAATTGTCATTAAATACTAAGTCATAAATTTCTCTCGCTTTTTTCTTAACAACTGGGCCATCCTCAATCTTTAATTCCAATTCTGTTTCAGATTGAGCCATAACTTCTTGATATTCAAGAGTACCCCAAACATCATCTCCTGCCCATGCCTTTCCCCAATCTGGTATTCTTTCATTAACCTTCTTCCATAAACCATTTTCTTCAATCTTTCTATAAAGATAAGGTTTTGTTAATGTTAAATTCAATTGACCAACAATACATTCTGGACTTAAATTTAAACTTCTCATAGTTGTCGGATAAAGTGAATTCATATCAAATGAAAACACCCAATCATATAATCCTGGTACAGGGTCAGCAACATATGCGCCAGGCGGAATCATACCATTGAATTCTTGTCCTTTAGTATCATCTTTATCTTGAACAAACTTATACGATTCATGAGCTTCATTAATAATCGCTTGGTCAACCCATGCCACTGTACCCATTGTTGCTTCCAATGTGCATTTAATATCATGACATTGACGGTTATGAATGTTAATATAGTTTAACTTATCATCAAGTTTCTTAACCAACATAGTATCTTGGCGGTTATAATCAATGAATAATTTATAATCTTCTCTATATAAATCATCTAAAGAACCTTCATATGCAACCTTGCGTTCACCAATTTCTAAATCAGCAATATTATCTAACTTATATGAATCTTTAACTGATGTTGCGTGTTTCTTATATAATATTAAATAGTCAACAGCCCACTTACCAATTAATGAATATGTAATCTTCTTTGAACCAAATTGTTCAACTTCCTTCATTTGTGGTGGCATATTCCACACATTTAATCTATTTGATTCACCCTTACCTAAAACATTTTCAATTCTTCTAATAATATATGGAATATCAAATCCTTCAGAGTTCCATCCTGAAATTGTATCAGCATCATCTAACAATAAAATAATACCTTCTAACAAATCTTTTTCATCTTTAAATAGAACGGTATTAGGAAATTCTGAACAAATCTTCTGTGCTTCATCAAAATCCATTTCTGATGGGCAAAGCATAAGAGTAAACTCTGTATTTTGCCAATCATTATAAATGGAAATAGCGTTGATAGGACAATTCGCCTTATCAATTAATTGGTCAACTGTTAAATATTCAAATCCTTTTCTGTCAACCTCAATATCTAAAAATGACTTATGTAAAGTTGGAGCTTTACAACCGTTATAATATTTGTAAAGAACCTTATTTGTTAAATTAAATCCCAACTCATATGTTTTAATACCAGATTCTTTATATTGTTGCATTAAAGAACCAGTTTGAACAACATTATCATAAGTAAGTTGCTTTAACTTCTTACCATTGGTTGCTTCATAATAACCATTTTCATCCTCAATATAATATTCAAGGACCAATGGATACTCAGTAGTACAGCGTTGGCCATTAACTCTTTCAGATACAAAGAGTTTATTTGTTTTCCTATCTAAATATGTGCCGACATACATTACCAAGTACCTCCATACATTACATTTGTATTATCTTCATCATCTTCTGGTTCTTCAACTGCGGGTTCAACCTTTGGTTGCTCAACTGGTTTATATACAACTGGTTGTTCCTCATAAGAATTAACTGGTTGCTCAACTGGTTTAACTTCTACATCTTTCTTCAAATCTTCAAGTTTTCTTGGAGTAATTTCTTTTAATATTTTTCTATTAATAGGAATAATAGTTTTAATTTCTTCTTTTGGTTTATTTTCAATTGTTTCATATGCCTTGGACAATTCCTCAGACATTAATTGCACAATAATATATGCTAAATCATCAAGAAATTTAACAGGTATTTTTATTTCTGCCATTTCCTGACGTTTTGCTTCTCTAACTTTATCTAAAAATGTTTTTAAAACATAATCTCTATTAATTTTAACCATCTTATACTCCATTATAGATGTATTATATCATAAAAAATGACTCAAGTCAATAAGATTTGAGTCATATAAATTAAAAAGTAATTAAATCATTACTTTGATTTTTTTGTTGCTTTTTTAGCTGTTGATTTCTTAGCTGGAGCTTTCTTAGCAGCTGGTGCTTTTTTAGCAACTGCTTTCTTTGCAGGAGCTTTTTTAACAGGAGCTACTTTTTTAACTTCAACTACCTCAATCTTTTCTTCTCTATTTGCTTGAATCCAACCAAGAACAAAAGGAAGAGCAATGATTAAAGCTAAAACTACAATAACTGTCATCATGTTTTTTATCCTTTGTTAAATTAAACTTTACTGTTTAACAGTGTTATTTATTATACCAAAATATTAAAAATCTATTCAATAATTTTATTCGTATATTTCACCAATCATTTGTTTATCGCACAAAACACACTCTTCACAATCAATATATGCAGCGTATGTCATCAAATGGCCACACTTGTTTACACCACATTCAACCTTTTCGTCTGTTTCCCAGCGTTTATCTTTAAATCTTTGTCTTAATTCCATTTGGTGTTTTTCATTATTATAATTACGATATAAAGTATCGGCTCTATATTGGATATTAAATAATCTATCCCACATATCTGGGGTTTCTTTTTGCTTGAACTTCTTTAAAAATTCCAAAAATAACTCTCTCTTAGGGAAAAATCCTGGAAGTATCTTATTCATTTTTTCTTTTGTCAATCCACCGAAACCGCATTGTTTAAAGAAAAAATTACAATCATATTCTTTAATCATTTTTACGAAATCTAACTCATCATTTAAATATTTCTTAATACAATCTTCACTTAAAATTGTAGTAATATTTAATTTAATATGCGGATACAATTCTCTAATCTTTTTCATATGAAATTTCCAAGTATCTTCCATTTTTTGTGTATGGAATCTACCAAGCGTATCATATGAGGTTAAAATCCATAATTCAGGTAAATCCCCAAACATCTCAAGCATTTCATATAAATCTTGTTGTTCACCAATAGTCAATGTGGCATATACCCAAATATGTTTAATATGCCCATCTAAATATAATTCCTTGGTTTTACGCATTAATTTCATAAATGCTTCTTTAACTTCAGGATTTTTCATTTGACCTTGAAAAAATTCCCCACCAAGATAACCAATAGTATCATATTCTGGATAATTGGACAAATCAGAAATTTTAGCAAGTGCCTTTTCACATGCAGATATTTTCAATTTATCTGGTGTAAATCTATTTTCTTGTTGTAAATAGCAGAATTTACAACCATTCCCGCATTCTTGCCAAAGTTCAAATTGTAATTGTTTTGCCATTATAACCCTTATTGTTTAAATAAACTTATCCACTGATGCCTATATAATTTATCTTCATTACAAGTCATATCTTCGTCTTTTTTAATTAAATAATTATCAAAAACCCATTTTACATGGGTTTTTAATTCTTTAGTTAAATCTTCATCAAATGGTTCTCTTCTTGTAAAGCCATCTGGAATGCATTCAATATACATTTCATAGACCATTGTTTTGTTATCACCCGCTAATGACGATTCAAACTTTGCTTTCAATGGGTCTATGAACTTGTATTTCTTACCCTTATAGGTAATTTCTTTAATGCTTATCGTCTTGTACATCTATTTTAGATTCTTTATGAAATACTTCTACATCTTTTTTTCAAAAGTTCTAATTCTATAGAAATTTTTCCAAGAATTTCAGTAATTTTATTCAACGAATTTACAACCATTTCTTCAAATGACATATTATTCTCCTGTTTCTTTATTATAAATTGGATGGCCCATACACCATGATTTAACTTTTCTAGCAATATCATCAAGAATTAAACCATTCATATCAGAATCATAGTCAATAGTTCCATCATCCTTGACTCTCAACATGCCAACGCCTTCATAATCAAATGTTCCACGAAGAAGCTCAATGATTGATGATATAGTATGCGCAAACCATTTACAATCATTATCATTAGCACCTCTTGTTGTAACAGCTGCTGTCCCAATTCTTAAACCAGATGTTTCCATCTTTGGTCTTGTATCACCTTTAACAGAGTTCTTATTAGCAATAATACCAACACTTTCTAATACAGTTTCTAGTTGAGCTCCTGTAAATGGCTCATTCTTCAAATCAAGAAGAATAAGATGATTATCACTACCATTTGTAATCATTCTTACATCATGGTCTTTAAATACTTCAACCATCGCTTGAATATTTTCTTTAACTTGTTGAATATATTGTTTAAACTCTGGTTGTAATGCTTCATTAAATCCAACAGCTTTGGCAGCAATCATATTATTTAACGGTCCTCCTTGTAATCTTGGGAATACTGCAGAGTTAATTTTCTTGATAAGTGCTTCATCATTAGTCAGAATTAAACCACCACGACCACTTCTTAATGTTTTTTGAACAGTTGATGTAACAACATCAGCATAAGGAATTGGTGATGGATGTTCTTTGGCAGCAATTAAACCAGCAATATGTGCCATATCAACCATATAAACACAAGCATCGTGTTTTGTCATTACAGTTGTCTTACCATTAAATTCAATAGTTAATTCACCATTATCCTCAATTTCTTTATTACATTTTTCTCTGAAATCATTATATTCATCAACAATGTCTCTAATTCTTTTAAAATCAATTTCTCTTGGATAAGCAGAACCACCAACGATTAATAATCTTGGTTTTTCTGAATATAATTTTTCTTTTAATTCGTCATAATTTAAGAAACCATCATCAGTTAAACCATATTCTATAACATTGTAGAAAGTACCTGCGAAACCAATTCCTAATGAATGCGAAATATGACCGCCTTCATTTACGCCCATAGCAAGAATTGTATCGCCTGGCTTGCAAGTTGCCATATAAACTGCTTGATTTGCTTGACAACCAGAGTTTGGTTGAACATTAGCAAACTTACATCCAAACAATTCACATGCTCTGTCAATAGCGAGTTGTTCAATCTCATCTATAATATGGCATCCACCATAGTATCTTTTACCAGGGTATCCTTCACTATATTTGTTAATTAAAGGAGAACCACAAGCATTTAATACTGCTGGAGACATATAGTTTTCACTAGCAATAAAGCAAAGTTCATCTTCTTGTCTATTTGTTTCTTTATCTATTAAATCAAAAATAACGTCTGTCATTACTATTCCTTACTCTTCTATGTTGAAAATGGTATCAAATCGTGCGGCATACAATACTCTTTTAACTCTATCTTTTGCACCTTTAATAGCCAATTTAACACCACATTCATTTGCTGCATCGCTTGCAATAACAAGCATGCCCATAGCAGCAGAATCCAAAAAATTGCATTCAGAAAAATTTAAATACATTTTCTCGTATTCTGCTTTTTTAATTTTCTTAACAATTTCAAGAAATTCATCATGGTCGTTATATATAAAATCACCAATAATGTGAAATTCTAAACCACTTCTTACCTCATTTGTAGTATATTTCATCTTTTTCTTAACCTTTTTAAGTTTTGCTTACGGGCTTTCTTTGCTTTAGCACGATTTCTTTGAACACGTTGATATTCTAAATCATACTTATTTTTCATTATTTCAAGTTGTTTCAACCCACTAGCAATATATAATTGTCTTAGTTGTTCTTTTTCTTCATCGGTAGCATCATACTTCAAATTCTTGATGTAATCATCTGCTTTTCTTTCAACTTCTTCTTTATTGATTTCAAATATCTTTTCCATATTTTACTTCCCACAATATTTGCATTTTGTGTATGTTGTTGTTTCATATGTTACTGGTTCATAAACAGTTGTATATGTTGTATTCTTATAAATTACTTCAACTGGTTCAGAAACAGTATATTGTAATGCTCCATTATAACAACTTGGATATACACACTTATAATCTTTATGTTGAACACACGCTGTCAAGCACAACGCCAAAGCTACTACTGCAAAATATTTTTTCATTTTATGCCTCCATTTGTTTTCTTTTGCTTTCAACCTTATTTGCTCTAATATGACCTTTAACCCGATTTTCTACATCATCTAATTCATCTAGAAGGATAGCGCATGCATTCATTAGAGCATTAATTCTGCGCTTATCATTTTCGTCATCAGCATCACAAACTAAAAGTGTTTCTAATTTTGTATCCAATGTTTCCATGCATTTACGTAAGTCCTTATGAACTTCTTTCCATGCTTCTACATCATAGTTAATTTGTTCTACTTCTTTCTTTTTCTTAAACATTATTTACTCCTTAATCTCTAAAATCATATGTCATATTTAATTTTGCACCAGATGATAAATTTGCTAATTTTTGAAATTTATCGGTGTAATATTGTTCGTCATATTCAGTACTCAACGGAATTTCTATCTCTCCTTTTGATGTGTAAATCTTAACCCATGGTTTATCACATGTATACTCATTCACTTGCCCATTAACTCTTGTCATTTTCGTTAAATACTCAATTTTATTAACGGTAATCATTTCTTCTTCTCCTTACTTTTCTTCTTTGCTTGTTCTTTTTCTTTTGCTTTCTTCTCCCTTTTTTCTTGTTTAGCTTTTTCTTTAGCTTGACGTTTTTCGTCAACAACAATCTTAACCCTCATACCATTAACAGTAACTGTATCATTATCTGCAACCTTAATAATTGGAATTTGTATTGGCTCACCAATAATTTCATCAACCAACCCCAGTTTCTTACATTCATCGGCGTTCATCCAGCACAAATCATCTTTCAAACGTTCACGAACTTCTTTTTCTGTCATCTTTGTATTTTGGACATACATCTTAACAATATTATTAAAATGTTCTTTCCAGTTATCATTTGTTCGTTCAATTTGTTTAAATGTATGGACTTCCTCACCAGTTGTACCTAAATGCATTAAATGATTACCATACTTATAAATTGCTCTATGGTCACCATGAATAGCTAACATACTCCCGCAAGAATATGCTCTACCTAATACTACAGTATAAATCTTTATACCTTTTGCCTTTGCAATATCAATTAATGTAAGTAAATTATATAATTCGTGACAATAGCCACCATTTGAATTAATATAAAACCAGATAGTAGGATTTGGTTTATCCTCTTCTTCTTCAATCTTCTTAACTAAGTTTGGAACAACATTTTCTGAAATAGATGAATCAAATTCTCCTAAAATATAAAATTTTCCATCTTTATCCATATAGTTCAATGTTTTATTTTTAGCATTTTCATCCAACAGTTCTTCCATAATAACATTACTCCTTAATTTTTGATTCGATACCTAAATCGGAAAGCATTTCTTTCATTCGTCTTGCTTGAGATGGATAAAATTCCATTGTTCCATCATCTTTCCAGTACTCTCTAACCCATCTTTTCAACTTTTGAATTAATTTTTTATCCCTATCTTCAACCAATTTGCGAACTGGAATCTGATTTAACTCTTCCAAAAAATCTTTTGGATTATCATAATATTCGTTGATAAGAGTTTTCTCACCATTTTCGTTCATAATGCTCTCCTCACATTTATGATTGAATAATATCACACTTATTTTTATTTGTCAAAAATATTAAATTATCTTTTAATATAAACGAATGGAAGCCCAACCCTTTCATCGTTTGCTTCAATTTGTTGCTTATAATCCATTACTTCAGATAATAAATCTAAAGAGTTTCTACATTGTACATACATAAGCATAATTGTTAATGATGCTGTAATTAAGTCATCATGTAATCCTGGACCAATGGCTGAATAATTAACTTCTTTAAGGGTGAAGTTAGATAATTGCTGAACATATTCTTTAGAATTAATAATCATTCTATTATGTTCCAACGCATTCTTAAGTTGGGCGCACGCCATTGTCTTTGTGCGTTTAGTTGTTGTAAAGCCCATTCTTTTATTACCTGTTTCAGTAATAAGAACGCCACGTTTAATATAATCTTGTGGGGTCAACCCTCCAACATTTTTTGATTTCTCTCTCAATGAACAAATAAATCCTTCACCAACAGAGTTATTTTCCAATGACCAGTAAATTTCAGGACTACGACAACCTTTAGCTTTAAGGTCAGCATACATCCATTCAATTAAATCTTTCAGTTTTTCAACTTGGTCATTTTGATTAAGATTGTCACTCATCCATTCAGCAACTTGAATAAATGTAGGAAATTCAAATACTTGTATTGCTGCAAAGTCACCAGAGACACCCATAGAAGGGTCAATAGCAACCAAGTATTTCATATGCTTATCTAATTCTTTATAGAATCGTATATCTTCATTTACTACAAACGAATATCTCTTATCACGAGTTTCTTCTATTAATCGTCTCATAGTTGCAGAATCAACTAGTGTTCCAGATTTACCAATAAATTTACAATTATGTACTAACGTGTCATTGGCGTAAAATCTGTTTACACCATCAACTTCAAGCACATCATAAACTTCTGTATCACCATCTTCTTCTATAGAAACAATTTTAATAAAACCATCTGTTCCTAGAATTTCATCACCAACTTTAAGTTTTGATATTGGCTTAGATATGAACCAATCCACAAATAACTCATGGTCATTTGTAGCAGTTATACTATTACCATTATCAAATGTAACTTTATATACTTTTTGAATACCATTAAAACTAATACCAGAAAATGTCTTATATCCAGTATTAGTTAAAATCTTATATCCAAACTCATTATTCTTTTTATTCATCAATCCTAATAAAGTTTTTTAATAATTTATCAATCTTAATTTGGCGTGTTTCTTCTGCACCATAGATAATTGATTTAAAGATAACTGTATCTTTAATCATATCAATGATTTTGTATTTCTTTGTTCTTTCTTTATTTTGAATTAGTTGTCCAATCTTTATATCATCAAATGTCATTTTATATATCCTTTCTGAAAATATGAACTGAATGAATTTATATCTTTTTCTAAATTAGCCAAGTTCCATTTCTTTAAATATTTAGTTAATTCTATACCCACACATGACTTTTTTGGCTCAGATAATTTAGTATTTAAATAGTTCATTACTTCTGTTTTTATATCTCCTGGTAATTCTTTTAAATCAATAATTGATTTGTTCTTTTCATAATCTTCCTTAACAATATGTTTATTACCAAATGGGTCTTCCCAAGAGCTGTTCATAAATGTTGTCCAATTATATCCCTTAACATTTCTATCTAAGAAAGCATCTCTAATACCAACTTTTGTCTTAGATGATTTCTCTCTAACACCTGGGTATGCGCTAAAAATATTATCTGACTTATCACCACGAATACATTTCATAAACAAAGCATATTCAACCCAATCATTATAAGGAATTAATTCATTTACCAACTCTGGTTGTTCTTTTGGTACAGAGATTTTACCATCTTTTAACTTAAAATACAATGGTTTATTTTTCTCTGAATCTAAAACACATTTGTTACTAACAATTCTATCTTCCATAGAATTATAAATGAAAACATTGTCATTCAATAATTGTACAAAATCGTTATCAGTAGATAAAATAACAATTGTATCATTTGGATGTAATTGAATAAAACTACAAATCAAATCATCTGCTTCAATATTAGGATATGATAACAATGGAATATTTGTTTTAGTATCAATAAACGGTAAGAAATCGTTTTCAAATACAGAAATTAATGCTTCATCACGCTCAATTTCATATGGAGTTCTTTCTTGTAGTTTTTCTATACGATTTGCTTTATACAATGGATATGCAGATTTTCTCCAAGTGCCGTTTCCATCTCTACAAGCGATGACACAATCTGGACTAAACTTATCACATGCTTTCTTAATCATAGAAAACATTGTGTGTAAGCACAATCCCTTACACATATTAATATCTGGGTCATTAATTGTATGTAATGCCCTAAAAAATAAATTATATGTATCAACTAAAACGTAAACTGCCATCTTAACCTACTATAAATGTGTTTTTAACCTTTTTCTTTTTAATATATTCTGGTCTATCACCTTCTAAATCCAAATCACCTGGCTCTACATTTGATGCAAAAACTTGGCTAAGCCATGATTGAATAATATCATCATTAGAATTACCACTATAACCTTGAGATTGCAATTTTTTAATGAAATAATCATTATAAACTATTTCTGTCTGCATATTATCTGGGTCATTGTTCTCATCATAGTTGAAATGAATTTTAGCCCAAGGATTTTGGTCTATGTCATTCATTTGTTTCTCATATTCTAAATCATCAATTTTATTAAATTTCTTATCTAATGCTAAAAGTTTAATCCTCTTTTCCTTATCGTCAGAATCATATTCTAATTCAATCAAACCTTTTAACTTTGTATACTCATCAATCTTATTATACTTAAAATCTAATTCAAGTTTCAATTCTTTAAAACTTTTAGATGATTCTTCTGGATGTAGCTTTTTTAATTTAGCTAATTCCTTTTCATAAGTGTTTTTTGATAAAAATTTAAGCATGCTTTTCTCCTAACTTTGCTATATTATATATTAAGTTTTTTATAAAGTCAATAAAAAATAGAGCCATTTCTGGCTCTATTTTTATTTTTATGTTTTATCTTAGTCAGATAAAGCACCTGTAGCAACAACTCTAATAGGAATGTAGATTTGTTCAACACCCTTAGAGATTTCAATTGCAATAGCTGCCCATAATTCTTTACGATTAATTCTTTCAGATGTATTTTCTGATTCAACTTCAAGAGCATAGTCATAAATTTCACCTGTTCCAACGAATGTATTCAAGATGTCTTGTAATACTTTATGGAATTCATTACGTAAAGATGGGTTGTTAATTCTGAAGAAGAATGGTAAGCAAGCTGCTTCCAATTGTCTCTTCAATCTTAACAATGTAATGATTGCATGTTCATCAGACAATGAACTTGTTACTGGATTTTCTGTTGCTTCACCCCAGAATAATAACCCTGTATTTCTACGTGGCATAATTGGGTTGATGCTTTGAGCTGTACAAACTTCACCTAATCCGTCATTGATTACAACTGAAGCATATTCTTGTTCATCTGTAATATAACCAACTGAAGCTAAGTTTGTAACTTGACCATTTTGTGTACCAGCTGCGATTTGACCTCTTGGTAAGACCAACAAGTTCTTCATCTTAGCAACTGATGATGGAACAGCAATTTCAGCACCGTCAACATTGCTTGTCAAACCCATTGGTGGGTATTGTCTTGTAACGTATTCGTTTTTCAACACTCTTCCTTCAGCACCGTGAGAAACTGCATTATTTACATTTGTTCCCCATTCTTGGATTGCTTTACCATCTGGTTTCAATGTCTTTGGACAATCTGTGATGATTTCAAACATTTCTTTCTTATCAACATTCAAAGAAATCAATTCATCATCAACTTCTGGGTAGCCAGGGCAGCATGCAAAGAAGAAGTCATAATCATATGTTCTGATGTCTTCGTTTGAAACGATTGCTGCGGCCAATGCTTTAATGACCATCTTTCTTTGAGCATCTCTGCCAAATAATCCTGAGCCATCTGCTGCATTACCTGAAGCACTTACCCATCTATCCATCTTTGTTGTATCTAATGTGCTTGTATAGTTACCAACTGTAAATGTTTTATCATCAGCATCATACAACCCTTCAAATGGAGTTTTCTTGTATTCTTTTACGTTATTTGTTGAGAAACGTGTATTGAACAACAAGATGCCCTTTGGATATGCCAATGGATTTGGACAATCTGGGTCTACATCATCTGATTGTAACAAGTTGGATTTAACTTCGCCATTATCATTAACTTCATATGTTGGTTCTGCTGAACCTGCATAGTATCTAGCATCAGCAAAGACAACGCCATCTGGAGTTGTTTGGTCTGTGCTATCAACCAATTCCCAAGCTCCGCCAACGAAACGTTTGATTTGTGGGAAGTTAATTGTGTTAACCCACAATGAATTTTCTGTAGCTGTTACTGGTTCTTCAGATGCGACAAAAATCTTACCTGTTTCACCATAACCTCTCCAGTAACCATTTCCATCGTTAACCATAATATCAACTTTCAAGTCATCATTAAACCATAATGTACCTTCAGCTGCTTTATCTCTTGGTTCTTTCATAGCAACTTCAATGTTCTTTGCAGGAATCCATTCACCAGATTCTTTATCACCTTCGTAAACATAGATTTTACCGCTTGTTGCGTCTTCATCACAAACGAAAGCATAAACACCGCTAATAATGTTATCACCATATAAAGATGAAGCATCTTCTAATGATTCAACCAATGGTAATTCAATTGATTCCCATCTTTCTGAACTTGCAACCCATCTCTTAAGAGCATATGCTGCACCGTTATTTGTTGATGTTGTTTTAACCCAAATATCATTGACTTCTGGGTCTTCTGGATAGTTGATTGCAGAACTATGGAATACTGTTACGCCAGTTCCTAATAATTCCCATGTATCGTTATATCCTTTTACATAAACTTTTTGTTCACATTTTGTTGGTTTACCTTCTGCATCTTCACCTTTATCAAACCAAACTGCATAATCACCTTCTTCACCTTCTGCTGGAAGTGGTTCATGGTCATACAATTCAATACCTTCAATAATATCCCAAGCTCTTGATGCTCTTTCGTCACCATTATTTGTGAATAAACCTAATGATGTGTTGTAAATATCCAACCACATTGTTCCGTTTTTAACGTTTGATGTTGGTTCTTCTTCAGCTGCTGATAATTGTTTCAAGTCAATGTCTGCTCTTAAAGCATATGCCAATGATGTTGAACCCATTGCATCAAACAAGCCATACAAACCATATTCATTTCTTTCATCACCTTGTAAAACTGTTCCATTGTCTTCATAAAACTTTGGAGCACCAAATTTGTCAATTACATCTTTACGAGAAGTAACAACGGATACTTGGCCTGCCAATGCTTTTGTTGTTCCTGTAGCAATTTCACCAGTTGTTTCATCAATTATCTTGTCTTGTTCTGTTGCAAATACATACAAAGGAATTAATGTATCAATACCTGCAGCATAAGCACTTTCGTCAACAATTGATATATGTGTTTTAGCTAATTCTGCCATTTTTTCTCCTTAAATATTTTGTTATAACAAAACCCTTTAATTATATAATTAAAGAACTTCAAAATTATTTATGGGGCATATAATAAAAAAGCACCCATAATAGGTACTTTTTACAATTAAGTTATTGATTTTATTACATTTTATATAATAGAAAACAATGGTTTCCCATATTCTACTGGGTCACCATCTTTAACTAATACGGCCCTTATTTTACCGTTCATATTGGCCTTAATTGGGTTAAATGTTTTCATTGCTTCAATTAAACATACTTCTGTGTCTTCATCAACGGTATCTCCAATCTTTACAAATGGAGCTTTATCTGGTGATGGACGCAAATAAATTACACCAACGATAGGAGAAACAATAAATTTTTCCTCTGGTTGCGGATTAATAGTTGTCGTTACCTCGGGTGTTTCTACTTCTATTTCAGTTGGTTGGACGGGTGCCGCTTGTGGTTGTGTTTTACCAACAACTCGTATCTTAACATCGTCCGTTTCATAGGAAATTTCAGCTAAATCGTTTTCAGATACATTTTCAGCCAATTCCCCGATGAGATTTAATGTGTCCTTATCAGTCATTGTAATAATATTTATCCCATTTCTGTTAAACTGTCTAACCTTCTACGTGAACATATTATATAATAAGAGATATTAAATGTCAATAATTATTTCATCATGTGTGAAAAAGCGTTTTTTATACTAGTTTTAATCTCATTACCTTTTTCATCAACCAATTGTATAACAGATTCTCCAGAAATGCAATTATATTCTCGTTCAAATCTTTCTTCACCAATAACTTTTACTTCTTTTTCAGCCCATTCTTTAGATTTAAATGGTGATTTTTCCCATGTTGCAAATACATTTTGGAATCCATTAACACCAATAGGGTCTTTCTTAACTATTTTATAACCTTCTGGATTTCCTATAGAATTAAGATATTCTCTTCCCTCTTCTTCTGACTTAAATAAATGGAAGTCATCGTATAATTTACCATTTATTTCTATTATATAATCAGATGGTATTTCAATTCCCTTATCATCTGATTTTTTAATTGCACCAGACCATATACTATAGAATAAATCAGTTTCTGAAATAGGTGTTGATGTAATAATCAACTTACCGTGAGATGCGGAAAGAGCTGGTGTAATAGATGCAAAAAATTCATCTTGCTTACCACGAGCTTTTGTTGGGGAATCTTGTGTGCCAACCAATGCGAACTCATCGCAATAGATTAATGCAGGAGAAAGACCACGAGCAGCTTTATTGTTGGATGCTCTACTAAAGATTCTTGAACCATTATCAAACCAAAGCTCTGATTCATTCATCTTAGTAAATCCTCTTTTAATAAAGTTAGGACAATACTCATACATTAACTTTATTGTAGTAAGAATTTCGTTGGCTGAACGCATATCCTGAGATGTAATAAGGATTTGTTTTGTTGGAAATACTGTTGCAAACCATAAAATATAGATTGCACTAGTAACTGTCTTACCATTCTGGCGGCTACATAAGAAAATATTTCTATCAAAGTTATTTGAATCAAAAAGCATTTCTTTCTGATAATCAAATGGATTATATAATTGAATACCATTACGGTTTACATACACACAATGTGTTGAAAACTCCAATAAGCCATTTATTGGGTCATGTATTCTTTTATATATCTTTTGTTGCACTGGAGACATCTTCTTAAAAGGATATGTCTTCTTTATTGCACCATTACCAGCAGGTAATTGATATTCAAAATTTTCCATCATTATTCCTTAGATACGATTATTTACCTTCTAAATATTACAAACAAAGGATTAAACAATAAATAATTTTATACAAGTACTTAGGAAAAGAAAATATGGAATACGCTTCATTAAAAAATGATATACTATCTATATTGCATAGCAGTGACTATGACTTTATTTTAAAAATGTATGACCAAGATGGCAACACAACATTAGATGCTGAAAATGCTCAATGGTTATATATCAGTAATAAAAATATCATGATTAAAATGCCTGTTACAGAAGACCCAACATTGTGCTTCTGGAAAGATACAAAAACAGAAGACAAAACAATCATTAAAGTTATCCAACGTGTTAGAGAAATATCAATATTAAATGGCGTTACAGTTCAAATAAGAAATTATAATAATTTAGATAGAAGAAAAATTTACAATATTATTAAATCATCTCTAATGAAGGATAGCAGCATGAATGAATCTGTACAACAAAGAGTTTCAAAAGCATTATATGAATTATCAAATATAGTTGCTAATACAAAAAGACCAAGTGATTTTTATATTAATGAAGCATTATCCGTACAAAACAAAAAATCATTTATCAATGATGTTATTACATCAGTTACAAACATTGATGCTTTGAATAAAAAACCTATTGCTAAATTATTATCAATGACAATGATGGAATCATCATATAATACAATTAAATTTATTGCAAAAGCATTTGAAGAAAAACAACCTGAAGAATATAAAGCATTAGTTGAAAATATTGAAAACATTGAAAATATTGGTAACTTTGTTAAACAAAGATATTTAAAAAATATTGAAGTTAAAAAGACCCCACATGTTATTAAGGTTCTTGAAAATGTTATCGTATATCCAGTTAAAACAAAATTAGATAAAGAAAATTTAATTAAAGCATATAATCATTTAGTTTCTGTTTGCGAAGGCGCTAAATCTGGAACAGATTTATTAAGAATTATTAGAAACAATAAATTATGTGAAACATATAATGTATCAAAGAATGATTTGTTAGATATGTGGTTATCAAAATCTGTAAATGAAAAGATTGAACCAACAACATTATTGGTATTTGAAAGTGTTGATGGAAACAAAATTACATATAACATTGATATGAAAACTTCATATAAACAATTGGCCGAACAATTTAATAAAAATGGATTTAAAGAAGACGAAATTTCAAATAATATTGTTAATGAAACATTAAAATTAAATGGATTGATGGATTTAATTGAAAATTATTCAAGCAATACATCAATTAGAAAATATGCTTCATTATTAAAAGAAATGTATGTTAAATGCGTTGAAAGCATCAACTCTGGTAAATCTTCTGAAATCAAAACATTAGATTATTCAAGAGAATTGGCATTGTTAGAAGGTAAAGTTGGATTCAAACATCCTGGTTTGAAATACATTGCAATGTATGAAGCAAAAATTAATGACGATAACAATATGGCACAAACAATTGAAAAAATCAAAGATGAAAAGATTTTAAGAGAAGGTTTAGCTATGGTAATGCCTTATGGTAAAACAAAAGACATTGCTCGTTCAATCATTAAATCAAATATTTGTAAAGTAAAACCTTTGAAAGAAAATAAAAATGATAAACTTTCAGCAGTTAAGGTTTTATTTGATAATATCTATTCTACAAATGTTGAAGCTAAAAATGCAGTAGATGATTGCTTATTCTTTATTGGTGCTTCTCCAAAGAAATACTCAAAAGAAAGACAGATATTTGTAGAAACACTTAAAAAATATATTATATAAATTTAAACCCTCCAAAAGGAGGGTTTTTTATTCAACTGTGGTAATATATGACCTAGAATTAATGTCATCAGCTGTAACTCCAACATATGACGTTGGTGTAATTTGGTTAATTGTTGTATATCCATTATATGTATTGTTAACTGAGCTAGTAACAAAAGATGTTGAAGCAAAATTATTTGGTGATACTGATACAGCTACTTGTTCCCGAAAAAAGATATGAGGTTCATAGCAAGCATCACACAAATCTCTGAATTTTCTTACCACTGCTTCTTCTGAAAGTTCTGGATTTGTCAATTCTTTAATACATTCTTCATACTTTTTAATATATTTGTTGCAACAATATTCATCTGAACAAGAAGATTTAATAGTGCCAATTAATACCTTATCCAAGTTTTCTCTATTTTTTGTAAGCAAATAATCAACAACCCATTTCTTGTGCGTTAAAAACTTAACAATACATTCAACAGTATCATAACTATAGTGATTTGGTAAAACAGTTAAGATATAATCTAATGTTTTATGCTTGAAATCACTTTCATTATGGAATGGGGTATTACTTGCCAATTGACGAATAGAGTGAGCTGGTAAGTATTTCCAAATATCCCCATGTAAGTATGGTAACAATGTAAAGTTATAAGAAAGCATTAAATATTGAACATTGTACCGTAACATATTTGAGCGTCTATATGCTTCTTCAATAACAACTCTTAACATATTGCGTTCATTTAAGATAGAAAGTATTGGAGCAATATAATCGCTATACTTTTCATCATTAATCAAGCTAGGATTATGTTGAACATTTTCAACCATTTTGTTTATATTAATGCTTCTATTTGGGTTTCTATAGTCACCAAACCAATTCATGATACCAGCACGATTGGTGCGCTTTTCAACCAATGTCAATTCTGGATGCATATGAGGGTCATACCCACCAAATTTAGCATCTTTAAGATTCTGTAAGAATACTTCTCTTGAGACACCGTTGATTGCTTTAGTTCTTAAGGCAGCAATAAACACATCAACTACATCACAAAGACGAGCAATATACTTATCAATACCATCAGTTGAGTACAAGAAATCTCTTGGGCCACGCCATTCTAATGTGCCTTGTGGATGAATACGCAGTACTCTATATTTGTCATCATAGAAATATTTTGCCATTTCAACATAATCACTTTTAAGGAAACATTTACCAATATTTGTCAAATATTCAATATTGGCGTATCTATCGTTATAAAAATGAACGTCATGTGTAAATAATTCCCCATCTTTTTTGAAGGAAAATTCAGTAAACAAATTAAATGCACGAGGATTTGTAGCAATATACAGCAAAATCCATGCTACATCACCATCAGTAATGCCGTCATATGAAAAATGTGTATGGAATCCGCATGTTTTATTAATAAAAATTCCATTATCATTCAATTCATATAACATCTTTTTAACCTTGCTTAAAACAGCAGGGGTAAAATTTAAAATTGGTGAAGACCATTCAAAGCTGGTGTAACCATCATAATAGTCCCTTACAGAGCCATCATAATGCACATTTCCATAAAAACCATATTCATTTTTGAAATGGTTTTTAATATTATAATAAAAATCATCTAAATCTTCATCCCCAACTTCATTGAGATAATTACAACATTCATCGTTATATTCCGATGAAGAACAATATATATCATGAGCAGCGAATGCTTCAAGTTCAAAGCCAAATTTAAAAGAATTTCTTAACATATAATACCACCTTTCTTAAGACATTTGTATTATACATCAAAAAAATCAATTTGTCAAGTGAAATTTAACCCTGGAATTTCTTGATTATATCTTCTTTTTTAATAGTTTCGCCATATAATTGATAAATTTTGTTATTAAGCCAATCTGGTAGATATATTTCTTTTGTATTCCTATAACAAAGAGAGAACCCAGCAGATAAGGCATCAAATGATACTGGGATATTTTCAATAATATCTAAACATTCATCTTTTGTCATATATCTAAAGCATTGAACCATTTTAGCCATTAATGGTGAATTATACACATATTTAGACATTGCTTTTAATTCCTTAATAGGCATTGGCTGGTTTATACTAGAGCATAAATCTTTTATGTAATCATTTTCTACATATGCCAATGCAATTGCAAGGATTTTATTAGGTACTTTTTTACCATTTTGTAATAAGCTAACTATTGATTTACATATACTATTTCTTTCTTCTACGGCCAAATGAACAAATCCAGGAGCTAATTGGGAAATAGTCATTTTATCCAATTTATATACCATCATAGGATTATCAATAACTTTAAGGAACATATTTCTCAATGATGTTATTTTTCTTTCAACATTCTTATCAAATAAGCCATATTCAGAATTATAACTATTAAGTAAATTGAGTAAGTTATCTTTAGAATAGTCACCAGCTGTTGTGGAATCTAAAGCATTTCTCATCCAACTAATAAAATCATATAATAATAAGAAGAATGATTTGATATATTCATCGGAATAATCTTGATTTAAGAAGTCACGTGGACTTCTCCATTCCAATGTACCTTGTGGATGAATTCTCAATGCTCTATACTTTGTTGTATTTAAAAGTTGATTAACTTCTTTCAAATTATTTTTTTTCAACGCCGCTGCAATATCATAAAGATAATCTGTTTTTGCCCATGAGCTAAAAAATTCTATTGGGTCGTGTTTTCTATCAGCTTTATCTTTATTTCTATCTGAAAGAGCATGTAATTCTTGAATTTTTTTAGTCATATCTTTGTCTAATGCTAATTTAATCATAATCCATTTAGCATCATCTTCAGATATATCATTAAAAGAAATATGGGTGTGAAATCCACAATCACGTTCTATATCACAAAACTTTTTAACATTCTTTAAAAAACTAATACTATGTGCAATAGCTTCTGGTGTAAAGACCATTACTGGACTTCTCCATTCAAAACTTCCAGCGGCTAATGACCCATCAAAAGCAAAACCTTTTGATTTTGATTTAATCCATTTAGCATCATCTGGAAAATATTTTGTAATATTTAACTTTTCTTCAGCTTTTTTAAAAATCTCACCATCTTCTATTAAATTATCAAACTCATCACCATAAGAATTTTCAGCTTTAAATTCTAGATAATCCCAATAAGTTTCTATTTTATTATTAATATACTCGTCAGAATTATATAAATCTACTAAACCTAATTCAAAAACAGCATCTTCAACAAATTTATCAAACAATTCATCTTTTTTTATAGGTATTTCATCTAAAAGTGAGTTCTTTAGATATGCTTCTAACTCAAAACCAAAAGTAAAATCACCAGCTAATAGTTTTTCATCTAATTGTTTCATTAATAACTCTCATAAATGCTATATAAAATTATTTATTCATTGGTATTCTGTAGTAATAAATATCTTATATATGCAAGGATTTATTAATGAAACTCAAATTATACGAATCTGGTATTAGAAATATGCGAGAAATCGCTAAAAATTATAACCACGCATGGATTTATTTTCATATTGACTTAGATGGTGTTACTTCAGCAATTGCTATGAAAGAATACTTAAAGCAATATGGTATCGCAACAGAAAATGTTGTACCTATGCAATATGGTGATATGGAATATGCTATTCAAAAAACACCAGATGGTATATTACCAGTATTAGTAGATTTTGCACATGGTAAAGTGTTTATGAAAATACATACTGACCACCATGATAAGCAAATCGCTTATGATAAAACAACCAACGCTTTCTCTAAAGCTAAATCAAATGCGGGCACCATTTCGGCTCAAATATCTTCAACAGATATTTTCTCTAAAGAAGATGTAAGAGTTATTGATATGGTTGACTCTGCTGGATATGCTAATGAAAACATTAGTGTTGATGAATTAAAGAATTATATATTTAATTATAATAAGGGTAAATCCAATATTGAAAACCATTTAAGATTTGGTATGGTTGTTGGTAAATTATTACTTGCATATAAAAATAAACCTGGCTTCCTAAAACAAGTCGTTATTGAGTCACAACCATCTTTAATGTCTATGTTTCAAGTTATGAAGAAAATTGTTAAAGACAATGGTTGGGCCAATTTAGATGAATTACAAAAGAATAGTGATTGGTATGCCAAAAATCAAGAAGAAAATAAAATTCCAGAAGGCGATATTGATACTATTAACCAACTTTCTAATGGTCAAAATACATTAGTTGGAAATACTATTATTCAAGTTGGTGGTGGTAATACAAGACGTTCTGGTGCTTATGATAGATATACTGCATTTAAATTATATCCAGATGCCAAATACTTTATTATGATTTGGGATTCTATTGGAATGATGCAAGTTTCAAAGAATAACTGGAATAAAGCTAATAGAACAGAAGATGCGCATCGCATTAATTTAGGTGAATTGGTTATTAATGATGTATTTAATAAAAAATATACACCAATGTTAAATAAAAAGATTTATGATATTTCTTTATTAGCAATTAAGAAAACATTAGAAACTAAAATTGAAAAAGAAGGTATTGAAGATGCTTTAGGATTTGATTATGATGAATTAAAAGCATTATTTGGTGAATTACCAAATGTTTCTGATAAACAAAAGGCTTTCATTGAAAAAGCTATGAAATTAAAACCACAAGAATTAATACCTAATGAAGATGACTCTGAAAAGAAAAAACAATTCAAAGAAAAAGTAATTAAATTCTTAAATGACTTTACTATTCCTTTACCAGAAATTATTATGAAAACTTCTGGTGGTCATCCTGGAATTACAAATTTATCTGGATTCCAATTCTTACAAACACAAAGAAGAATATTTGGTGCATTAAAAGGTGGTAGAAATCCTTATGCTCCTTTA
>Ga0310786_10002825_pt1 | contig 25930 bp, 35 predicted proteins | sample AusTroGonzalo_MG_FD_203881 | JGI IMG/M metagenome (GOLD analysis project Ga0310786, IMG submission 203881) | Bovine rumen microbial communities from tropical cattle in Woodstock, Queensland, Australia - Gonzalo_03 (v2) (version 2) | ecosystem: Host-associated > Mammals > Digestive system >...
TACTAATTATAAAAATTATTGCGCTTATACCTGCGATAATAGTACAAATTATTCCACCAGTTCCACAAAAATCCATATACATTATAATTCCTACAAATATACTTATTAGCATTATAATTAAACTAATTAATACTAAATTATCATAATTTCCGGGTACTTCAAAAATTGGAATTGTTTCAAGTATTGTCATTTATATAATCTCCTTCAATTATGTAAATTTCTTTTACCTCATAAGGTTTTTCTTTTACTGTATAATTGGGACCGAGTTCTTTCCATGCGTTATCATCGGTTATTTCAATTGTATATTTAATTTTAGATGGATGATTTAAAAGGTTTTTTTCATTTTCAGTAAAAGTTAAAGCTAGAAAGATAATAAATAACGCAAAGCAAATCCCACAAACGAGACCAGCCCATTCTTCACATCCGTCTAACCAAAGTAAACCAAAGAAACAAGCAAGACACATCATAATTATCCATGCGGCAATACCATACCACATTGGACTAAAAATTGTTTGTTGAGAAAGAATACATACTCCTTGAATATTCATTTATTATCTCCTTTTATTCTTTTTTTTATTATATCATATTTATTTAAGAATGTCAAATATTATTATCACAAAATCGTTCTATTGCTTGAATTAATTGTAAAGATGGAGAAGTACGCTTATTAATTACTTTATTTAAATGAGAGCGAGTAATATTTAATTGTTCTGCGGCGATTTGTTGAGTTATACCTTTTTGCTTTAATTGTAGTTTAAATTTTATTAATAATTTATTTAATTCTTCCATTTGTGTCATTTAATCACACATCTCCACTATCAATAATAAACTCATCAAAGATGAGTTAGTTTAAATGACCCCATTGTTCAGCTATTGCTTTTGCTATACCGGGGTATGTTTTACTACGCTCTTTAACGCGATCAGCACTAGGGCCCATTTTCCAAATACGCTGTTCGCGCCCCTTAACAATATCAGTTGGTTGTAGTAATGGTAAATTTTTTAACCAGAGGCAAGTGGCTTTGGTTTCTCCATGACCAAACTGCCAAGGTTGAATAATTTGATCTGGCTTACGATAATGTGTATTCATATAGCCAATAGGATTCTCTACTGCTATGTGTTCACATTTAGCATTAATAAACCGCATAAAAAAGTCATAAGCCTCTTCACGCATTTTTAATCTTTCACGCGCTTTATCACCATACTTTTCTATATTAAACCACCTATTACCAGATACAGTAAGATAAGTACAAGGTGGATGAGCAATAATTAAATCCCACTGCCCTTCTATTTTATGAACAATATTATCCATTGTAACAAATTCGCAGTCTCCGTCTAATAGTGGTAAAACATCTTGATGAATGTGCCATTCTGGATGATTACCACTGGGTAAATCTATATCACATGAATAACATTCATGTCCTAATTTACGCATTTCAACTGTAATGCGTTGTGATTCTTCGCAAGCAATTAAAACTTTCATTTTTCTCCTTAAAAGTTAGTGAGGTATTAAACCCCACTAACCATATACATAATTATAAATAAAGTAGAAAGAATGTACATCAGAATTGGAATTTCCTTATACTTACCACGTACAATCTTTAGTAGTGTGTAGGAAATTAGTCCAAAACCAATACCATCACTAATACTATAAGCAAATGGCATCATACCAATTGTAAGGAACGCAGGAATAGCAATTTCCATATCTTCCCAATCAATATGAATAACATTCTTCATCATAAAGACACCGACAATAATCAGAGCGGGAGCAGTCGCGGCGGAAGGAATAATACCTGCGATTGGCGCGAGTAAACAAGCAAGTAAGAATAGAAATCCTGTTACTACAGAAGCTAGCCCTGTACGTGCGCCAGCGGCTACACCGGTGGAACTTTCTACGAATGTAGTAACTGTGCTAGTACCAAGTAGAGAGCCTGCGCAAGTAGCAATAGCATCAGCAGTAAGTGCCTTTGACATATCTTCGCTCTTCATATTGCCATCTTCGTCTAGCATATCACATCCAGCTGCACAACCGGTTAATGTGCCAACTGTATCGAAGCAATCACACATACAAAGAGTCAAGATGGAAGTAATTAACGGAAATAGTCCTAGTGCAGCTAAACCACTAAATGAAAGCTTAAAGAAAGTTGGAGCAAGAGTTAGACTGGAAAAATTGAAACTTACAGCAGTATCAGTTACTCCCATTGGAATACCAATAATAGTTGTGGCTAAAATAGCATATAAAATAGCACCACGTACTTTAAAGACAAGCAAAATTGCTGTAATTAATAACCCAATAAGAGCAAGAAGTGGAGCGCCGTGTGTAATTGGACCTAAATCAAGTAAATTATCATTTGCTGTTACTATGCCTGCATTAATAAGTCCAATTAACGCAATAAACATACCAATACCAACACTAATTGCGCGTTTTAGTTGTGCGGGGATAGCTTCAATAATTTTATTACGTAGTGGAGACAGAGTAATAAATAAGAATATTAGACCACTAATAAAAGTCATACCCAAGCATTGCTGCCAGCTATAACCAATCTTCATACAAAGTGTATAGGTAAATAGGGCATTAATGCCAAGCCCAGGAGCTTGCGCAAAAGGCACATTAGCCATAAATGCAGTAAGAAGCGTACCAATTGCCGCACTAATACAAGTCGCAAGTGTGAGAGCAGTATAATCCATTCCTGTTGCTCCTAAAATAGAAGGATTAACAAAAATGATATATGCCATAGCCATAAAAGTAACAAGACCGCCCATAATTTCACGGCCAATAGTTGAACTGCGTTCGGTAATATGGAACCGATTTTCAAGAAATTGTGTCATATTAATTCTCCTTTAATTCGCCAGAATTATCTTTAAGAATTAGATTTAGTGCAATACCTACAATCATTGCAAGGGCGGTAGTGCCAAAACTGACAACACCAAAATTACATACTACACCGCTTACACCAAGAGTCAAAACAGAAGCAAGAATAGTAACATTCTTATTATTATTTAAATCAATTCCACTATCTTTAATGGTACGAATACCAGATAATGTAATGTAGCCATAAAGAACAGCCGCGCATCCGCCAAAGATACAAGAAGGAATTGATACGAGGAAAGCTTGTAGAGGCCCAAAGAAACCAGCAATTGCCATAATAATAGCAGCGAGTGTAATTACATATTTAGAGCAAATTTTACTAAAACCGGTGGTGCCAACGCTTTCGCCATAACTAGTATTAGGTAAAGCGCCAATAAAACATCCTACTGTAGAAGCAATACCATCGCCAATAATTGTATTTCCTAAGCCGGGGTTTTGAGTTAAATCAGTTCCAATAACTGCACTTAAAGCTTTATGGTCACTAATATGCTCTGCGATAGTTACAAGAGAAAGAGGTAGGAAAAGTAGTAAGATTTGTGGTAGTAAGTGCCAATTAAAGTCAGCAAAATTAATATGGAAGAAACTAAAATTTGGTAGATGAATTAGTTTCATATTATCAAATGCTGCAAAATTAACAATTGGTATATGATGAATTGCGGTGGTAATACTCGCAATGATGTAGACAATAAGGATAGCAAATAAGAAAGGAAGATTTCTAATAAAACCTTTTCCATAATGAGAAATAAGTGCTGTAACTACAAGAGTTAACATACCAAACCCAAGTCCAATTAGGCTATATTGACCATTGACTTGAAAATAAGTTGGTAGAAAAGTAGCAAGATTAAGACCAATAACCGCTACAACAGGACCAATTACTACAGGTGGAAGTAACTTATTTACCCAACCAGTACCAAAGTGATTAATAGCAATACCGACTGCACAATATACCATACCTACAATAATGCCGCCAATAGCTACTGCAGTAAAGTTTTGGGTCGTGCCAAGTGCCAATGCTCCAATAACCGCGGCAACAAATGCGCCGGAAGAACTGATGAACATCGGACTTTGACTACGAGTAAATAGTTGATAAATTATTGTACCTAGACCTGCGCCAACCATTGCGGGAGCAATAGGAACGCCGCAAATCTGCGGAATAAGAATAGTTGCTACAAAGCAAGCAATTACTTGCTGCAAGGCCGCGACAATTAACCTACGGCGAGGAAGTGTGTCATTAATATTATAAAGCATTTCACTGTTCATTTTTAAATTCATTCTCCTTTTCTTTAATAAAAGCAATGGCGTCTTCAATATTAGATACTAAAATGCCACCCTGTTTAATTAGACCAGTTACATATAAGTTTTGATAACTATATTGCTGTTCTCCAAGAGCGGCAGCACCGCCTACGTTTTTTGCTTCACTATGAGTTAAATACATTTGACGATTATCGGTACAAATACCTACAATATATTTATGGTCCCCACGCTCAATTTTTTCGTGGAACTTACCAATTTCAGCACAAGTGCCTGCAGGTAGAATATCACCATCAATACAGGCAACTAGAATATCAGTGTTATTTAGTCTTATATTGTCTCCATTAGCAATTTCTTGAGAGCCGGCAAACTTTTTCTTGCCTTCTGCGCCGTTAATAGCAGTATTTTCAATAGGACTATATAAATCTACATTAGGTATTGCCGCGCGAATTTTTGCGGCCCACTCTGTATTCCGTAAAACATCACCATGATAAAATATAGAGCCAGCTAAATAAATTTTCACATTATCCCTCCTTAATCTAGCGTTTTGAAGTAATAAGAAATTGCTTCATCGCCCATATTGTTTTCTATGTAATTAATTGCCTTTTCATCAAATTCATAGTATAAATCACTATAAAATCGGCCTACTTGATTGTCATTATGTTCGAACCAATACCAACACTTATGATTAATGACCATAATGAATTCAGTTAAACATACAATATCATTTTTATACAATTCAAATGCGTCCTCTGCTAGAATATCAACCGCTTCTAAACCATTCATTTCCGCTTCTGTGAACTGCTCCCAAAGATTAGTTACAGGAGTATAATCAAGTTGTTCTGCCATTTCCCACGCCATATTCATACTCTCCTTTTCTTTCTTCATCTAATTATAACATAAAATTTAAAAAAAGTCAAAAAATAAAGAGGGAGATTTCTCTCCCTCATATAATTTTAGCTAAATCTGCGACTTGGCTACGCTCTGTTTTTATTAATTTAATTGTTCCAGCTAATGGGTTATTCTTTAAAGAATTACTTAAACGTAAAAGACCATTATGGTTTTCAAATTCTTTTTCATCGGTTTGTAAAATGTCACCATTTACCCACAATTGGCTGCCTTGCCCGCAGCGGCTAACTAATAATTTATAACCGCCACCAGTAATATTTTGTCCTTCTGATACATAAATAATTGTTTTGTCCCAAGAACAGCCACGAATAAATCCAAGATTAACTGCTTCAATAACCCCTTCTTCAATATACTGGTTTAATCCTTCTTCACCTAAAATACTGCTTAAAGGCCCAAGACCCCAAGCAATTTTAGATTGTAAATCACCAGCCAAAAATCCAATTTCTGGCGCATCCTTAAATGGCACTAAATTACGAACAAAAATAATTTTATTCATAATTCCTTTTTGAATGAGGTCAAGCGCATGTAAAAGCATTAAATAATCTTTACCAGTGCCTGGATTCCCTATTAAAATCTTTACTGCTATATCAGGATTTTGTAGCATGTCAAATGCCATTTTTTGTTCTAGGTTATAAGGTTGGATTTTCTTATTTAAAAAATTATTTTTAAAATTATTCCATTTCAAAGCAGTATATTTTTCACCAGTCCAGCGCAAAATATCTTTTAATTCTTCATTTTCATATATTTCACAATATTCGTTTATATTGGCAGATAAGATATTATTATTGGGTGTAGAATATAGAGAAATTAATTCTTCTTCAGTTGGCGTAAATTTGCGCCAACCGCAATATTCTTCTTGTTTTTTATTATTATCTGGATTATAATAAATTGCTTTTAATTTTAAAGACAAAGCAAATAAATATTGTGAATAATCGCTGGTAATAAAGGTTACTTGTTCTTGTTGATTTAATAATACCGCTTCGCATAATATCTTATGGTCATTAATATCCATAAGAAAATTATATTTTTTAAATAATTTTTTAATTTCTTTTTGACTAATAGTTGGCATAGCGACTTCTTGCTGAATGATGTCGCGTATAGCGTTGCGCGCAAGAAATTTTATATTGTCTTTACCATTTGTTTTTAAATTTTCCAATTCCTTTAATACGATAGGACTTATATATGTATTATAACTATCAATAGATAAAGCGCCGTTTAGCACAGCGCTTGTGTCGAGAAAAGTAATCACTTGTATCACGCCCCGATAATTTCATCAATTAATCCATATTTTAGCATTTCTTCTGCGGTTAAATACCACTGTTTTCTATGATGAGCCGTGTATAATTCATCAGTAATTTTTGTATTATTAATTACATATTCTCGTATTTTGTTATCGACGGCGCGATTAAAATCAATAACATCATCGACTGATGTAGATTCTCCTCCAACATAAGTTTGGCCGCTATGAAATAAAGCGAATGAAAAAGGGTATGCCTTTTTTGTAATATTTGGATTTTTATTGCCGGAACATAGAATAATTGTTCCCATGCTACATGAATAAGAAGGCACAATTATTTCTAACGGATGTTTATAATTATCTATGACATTACATAGCATCAAGCCATCAGCAACTGAACCGCCCGGCGTGTTTAAAATAAGGGTAATTGGTTCCTTATTGTCATCGTTTTCAAAGTCCTTTAATGGTAGGACAACAGTTTCTAAAATACTTTCATCAATTTCTGAATTTAAAATAATAGTTCGTTTATTTAATAATTGATTAAAATATTGATACATTACTGGGTCAAGAGGACTAACCTCGTTAGCAAAACCCAAAAATTCTAGGTCACTCATTAAATCCTCCTCGTTGTCGGAGGGACAACTTTTAATTTTATATTAAGAAAGAATTTTTTCCAAAGTACAATCTTTTGGGTCAATATCATTCTTTCTAATACTCTTAATATAAGGGTGGCGAATTGAGATACCAGTTCCGTCGCTTTCTGCTTGAGCAGTAGATACCATCATTCCTCCAATAGTTAATGGACACATATACCACTCATCAAAATTATCGCGCAATTCGGTTTTAAAATCTTCTGTTAATCCAGCAACCTTACATAGTGGTATAATTTCATCATTTTTATTATAAACGCTCGTATAAATAGCGCCGGGCCAATTATAAAAATACCCTTTTGAAACTGGGCGAATAGCGCGGCCTTCACGATACTCACCATATAATTCGCCCACTAGTTTTTCTCCCGTGCGTTCATCTTCCCATAGATTCCATGAGCCAATATCTTTACCGGTGTAATCGCGTAGTGCTGGTTCAACACCCGTAATAAAACAATCTATATCAGTAGAAATCTCTTGCTTTACTTTACAAGTTTCCCAAGCAGAAGGACCTCGCTTGCCGGGGATATAAAGAGAAGAGCGTTTATAACATACTGCTCCTTCACCACCGGCGGCAAAAATATTATTTAAATCGTCAAAGAAATCTTCGTCCATATAATGATAATCAATTCCAATGACGAGAGGGCTATTAATGCGGTGGACTACTTCGGGGATACAACGTACTCGTTCTTCAACAGGAGTATTCATCATATCAATGCCATCAAGCACAAGAACATCAAAAATTCGCCATTCTAGTTTCTTATCCTTTTGACGTGCTTGGGCTTTGGGTTCAAGACAGCGCAAAATAGAGCCTACGTCTTTATCAATACCGCCAGGTAGGTATACTTCACCAAGAATCACTGTGGTGTCTGTAAAGGCTTTTACTACATCATCCCAGAAAAACACTTTATTTTGTATCTCTCCATAAGTGCCGGTTTTCTTGCTAATACCACGAGTTTGTAGAGCATTACGCTCGGGTGTAATAACCGCGCGCGACCAGTTACCATCATATTTACGACTCCAAATATACTGACCGCTTGCTATCATCTGTTCCAGATGCTGACGCTTTACTTCTGCGGGCATAGAACTGGTGGGCGCCCAATATCGCATTGGCTCGCTTACAAACCATTCATTATTAGTCATTATTTTCTCCTTTTTCTTTTATTATATCACATGTTTTTGAAATAGTCAAGAGATGCTTTTACTTTTTCGCGCAAATCATTCATTGTGCTATCGTTCCAAATGGTATAATCAAAAGAATAATTATCTAATTCGGTTTCACTAATATGATTAAGTTGTGCTTCTGTCATATTAGGATTCTTATATCCGGGACGTTCTACTCTTAATGTATAGTAATTTTCTACATCATCACGAATACAATATTCTTCAGAAAGAAAACGCCAATCGGGGATGAGGGCGATAGTAAAATCTTCATTAGCCGCTACAAACTCACTAACAATAACGCCCCAATAATATTTATTATAAGTGCGCATCATTTCTGTGCCAATATATTGAAGAAGACTACGACCCTTTTCATCTTTTTCGCCATTCCAATTATAATATTCGCGCGCGAACCATTTTACAGGATCACCAAATTTAATAATTAGAACTTTTTCTCCCTGCTGTTCTAGTTCTTCTTTCATTAATTGAGCAACGGTATCTTTACCATGACCAGCTTTACCACTAATTAGAATTGTTTTCATCGTTTAATTGCTCCATTTTTAAATTGAAATAGAAATCTACAAAATCTCTCGTTCTATCAGGCATATCTTTTGAGAAGTCCATAATTAACTCTGCTGCGGCTTTGGGTTCCATTGAATTAAAAGTCGCATCTATAATTTGCGCGATGGTTTGTTTAATTGCTACTGGTATATCTTCAAATATTTCAATCATTATTTTTCTCCTTATTTTGTTGTGCTAGGAAGTCAAAAAATGCTTGAACTTCTTCCTTGGTTTCCAATTGTAGATTAACAAATGGAACAGCAGGTCCTCTCTCATCATCATCGGGCATTTCAAAAATATAATATTTTTCTGGTTCCTTTTCTCCATAGTTAGCCGTATAAGAGATACGACTACATAGACATTTTCCAGTTTTTTTACTATAAATTTTGGTAGCAGTATGAGTGGTACCTATTTCTTCAACTTTTACTTCACGGCATTCTGGTTTAAGTTGTTGAACAAACCCTTTATAATCGCCGCGAGTTACTTCATAAATACTATAATCTAACATATTAACCTCGCCAATGTATTTTTAGTGTTTCTGCTTCTAATTGCGCGAGTTTATCGCATTGTTCATTCCAATATACGCCAGTATGCCCTTCTACCTTACGAAAATCATACCAAAAATTATCAAAGAATGGAACAATAGCCATCCACAAGTCTTGATTTGCTACTGGCTGCTTTTTAGAGTTTTGCCAGCCATTTGTGCGCCAATTATTATACCACTCTTGAACATAACAATTAATTGCGTAAGCAGAGTCACTATAAATAATTACTTTTTCTCCCTTTTGTCGGACACTCTGGGCATACTTTAATGCTTCAAGAATAGCCATTAATTCCATACGTTGGTTGGTTGTCATAGGTACACTACCTGACTTGTGATAAAAGTCGTTTCCTTCGCGCAAAGCATAAAATGCCCAGCCGCCAAAAGTAGATTGTTGTCCCATTCTTTTTAGTGAACCATCAGTATAAATTTCGAGTGGTATTAGCTTTTCTTTACTTCGTCTTTCCACAGAATATCCTCCTTATCTTCTTTCTATTATTATACTATAAAATAAAAAAAAAGTCAAGAAAGAGGCATTATGCCTCTTCCTCGACTTCGAGTTCTGGTAGTCCAGCAATACTGGTTAGTAAACTAAGAATACCAGCTAATACAGAAGCAGAAGCAACTATTGCCCAATTAACTTCAGAAATTACTGCGCTTGTTCCTATTGTTGCTACTGCTGTTTGAGCAACGGTTTTAATTGCGCGGACCCCTGCGGCCGCGATCCATTTTTTAAAGTTAGTCATCTGAAACACCTTCCCTGTTTTCTAAAAAATCATTCTTTCTAATTCTTTCGGCATATAGTTCTTGGATATATTGATATTCGGCTTCAAACTCGCCGTTACTGTCGTGAGTTTGTTCTAATAGGCGAATATATTTACGATTTAATTTATCTATATGCCTATATTCATCGCGAGTATGTTTTCTACCGTTATGGCAAGAATTGGCAAAATCAAGAATCTCCCAGCGAATACGGTCTTTTTCATTTTCTTTGACTTCGGCTTCAAGGCCGTTAATTTTTTTTACTAGATCATCTATTTTGCCGCAAGCCTCGCCTACAATCATTTTGCCAATCCATTTAAATATGGCAGACCAAGGATTGATTTTAATTGGAGATATTTGAATGAACAGAGAACCAAAGACTAGTATTTGCCAAAGGTTTTTACCTATCCACTCCCAAATTTGTTGGGCTTGCGTTCCCATTGGGTGTCACCTCTTATAAAGAATTTTAAAGTGATATATTAATTATTAAGACATAGATGAATTAAAGTTTTTAATTATATCATCTAACATATCTAAAAAACCTCCCATTAGGGCCATTTCTATTTTTACTTTAGGATAATTTTCTTTGCTGGTTTCTTCCCAGCTAGGAATTATAAGATCAGTTTCTTTTGTTTGAGAGTAAAAATTAATCATTACTTTATCCGCTTCAGAAACTGGATTATATATAAAAGCTTTTGAACCATTATTACTTAATGATTCAGTTAATAAATTATTACATTTATTTAAAGCTTCATATGTTTTTAATAAAAGAAAAGATTCTGGCACATAAACGGTATTGAATGTATAAATATGAATTTTACTTGTGCCTACTTTATAACCGGTTTTAGCTTGTAAATACCATTGTTCTATTAATTTTCCACCAGTGCGAAACATTAACATAGAAGCAATTGTAGAAAAATAATTTTCCAAAGCGGGACGTTGATTAGCACCGATCATACCTTCTCCAGCATTTAAAACTGCCGATAAAAGAAACCGCGCATCAATTGGGGTGATGCCTCCAGTTTCCAACATAAAATTTATATTATCAATTTGTTCTTCTACATCAGCACCTAAACTACCTCCATGAAACCCCTCTTTATTAATAAATGTTTCAGCGAATTTAACTGAGGAATCAATTTGAAAAATATCCCGAGCTGAGTGAAGCTTTAATTGATGTTTTTGTAATTCTTGTTGAATTTGTGATAATGTAGTGTCTTCACTATCATTAACTGCTTGTAATTGTAATCTAGCATTAAAACTATTACTTTTTCTATTATTTTGTTGTAATAAAATAGTATATCTTTGATTAAATTGTGTATCTGTTTGTTCTAAAATAGTGGTTAATGCATCATCAATTGTTTTTATTGTAGCTGGAGATAATTTATTTCTATCATATAGTGCTTTTCCATAAGTATAAAAAGTTGCATCGTTTTTACCATTTAACCATCCATCAAGATGTGATACAACTGCATCAGATAAAAAACTAAGAAAATTGGCAGAACGACCTTCTGTTTGAATGGTTAAAATTTCTTTACGTTGTTTGTGACTTTTTAATAGTGTGTCAATTTTTTTAATTAATTCATCAGTTGAAATATCCTCATCGGGTGCGAAGGCATTTTTAAGATGACGAATATAAAATTGTAAATGCTCCTTTTTTAAAATATTAAATTTTTCATGTGCAATGATATTACCTTTTTCATCTTTAATATGAATTATTGGATTATTAATCAAATTTTTTAATTCTTTATCTTCTGGATTTAATTGAGAAATTTTTTTACGGATATTTTTATTAAAACCAAAAATACGGTCTTGTGCTTGTGTAAAAGCAGAAGATGTTAATCTATTTATTAATCTTTCCATTTGTAATCCTTGGACTTGTAGTAAATCGCCTGCATTTATTAGTTGTTTACTATAATTTAATAATTGATTAATAATTTGTGTTTTTTTATCTTGGTCTTTTTCTATTTCTTCTAATACTTGTTTTAAATTTACAATTAACTGTTCATAAGTATCATCATCTTTTTTTTTAGTCTCAGTAGCAATTGCTTTTAATTTAGAAAATAAATTACTAATTAAAGCATTTTCTTCTGTAATAGATAATTGTCTAACTGTTTGATTAGATAATAGCATACTTATAACATTTTGTCGTATAAAATCATAAGATTTTTGTGAAATATCAGATAAGTCATTTCTCGTCACATAATCATTTAAAGCATCCGCCATAGAGTTAGCTAAATGGCTAATAGTTTTTTTATTGGTTTGACGTCCATTTATTACTATATCTCTTCTTTGTTGTAATATTTCAGTTTCTGATAAAATATTATTGTATTCTATATATTCATTTGCGTTATTATTAAAGTTGTGCATGGTTGTTTGCATATTCTTTAATAATTGAAAAGCTTCATGCTCATCAGCTTCAAGTTTTTTTAATAATGTCATAAATTTGGTATAATCTACCTTATTTGTAGTATAGCAATCTTTATATTCAGAATATTCATCATTTAATAAAGGAACAATTTTTTCATTAAATAAATTTATTTCATTATTTAATTCAAATTGATATAAATTATATAATAATTGAATGCTTGCTTGCGTTGCTGCTAAAAAATCGTTTTCATTAGTATTAGAATTTTTTCCATTAAAATTAATTACATCATAGGCTCGATTTAAAACTCTAGCGGCTCCTTTACTAACTTGCGCTTTTTCAATTAAAGATTTAAAAAAAAAGAATCGTGTTCCAGGAGCAATTGTAAAATCATAAAATTTATTATTAGTATCATTAAAATATTTATTAGGGTTTAAAATTTTTTTTATTGAATTTCCCATTTCCTCACCCCATACAAAAATACGCCCGCAAACGCGGACGTATTTTTAACATATATTAACTTATCTCTCAAAGAAATACTTTAACAGATTCCCTTCATCAGCAGGATTCATACAAAAAACCTCATACTGATCTCCATGTGTATCTGCTAACTTTCCCCAAGCAATAAACGCGGAAAGTTCAGACTTCATATTAAATTCCTCTGAACCATCATTCTTGCGTAGAATTACATCGCCTTTACATTGGGCAACTGCCGCCCTAAACGCTTCCAAATCCTTAATATTCTTCAAAAATCTACTCATTCTATAACGTCCCTCACAATTCTGTCGTAATGCACCGGGTCTACTCGCTTATAATCTGACCACTTAACCAAATTATCTACAGAAGATGGTTCACTTAAATCATATTCTTCGCGCCAACCAGACCAATCGTAAAACTTATCAAAGGTGCGGAAAAGGAAATGTCCTTCTACAAGGTCATACCAAATTTCTCCCTTAAACCGCATTTTGAGAATGCGCGCGAAGTAGTAACAATTTTCCTCCAGCCAGTCGCAGTCTAATTGAAATCTTCGATTAATAAATTCCTCAACTTTATCCATTCCGAATACCTCCTAGAACATTTTACGAGGAACTTCATTATACCATTTCTTACGAGCGCCGCAATTAGGACAATAACACCACGTTTTAGTAATAGCTTGTCGAAAACTCCAAGTACCATCTTCATTTCTTTCATTTGAAGAGCAACAATACTCGAAGCCACAATTACAGTGCGCATATAATGCTATATTACCAAGATATTTTCGCACTTCCCAAGAATGGTCGGTTCCTCGTTTCATTTTCATATTTTCTCCTTTATACTAGACGCCTTATAAATAAAAATAAAATGGAGCTACAAAATAATTGCTGTTGTTGTGGCACAATGGCGTCTAAAATTGGCAGGCGTGGCTGGATTTGAACCAGCGAATGCATGGGTCAAAGCCATGTGCCTTAACCACTTGGCTACACGCCTATATAGAGCAAGTGACGGGATTTGAACCCGCCCGAACAGCTTGGAAGGCTATCATGCTACCGCTACATCACACCTGCATATGCCACTTTAACCGCTGTGGCCGCGTGCTCCCCGTGGTACGCTTGAATCAGAGGCGCGGGCAAGTCTATTGATGCGGGTAAGGATTTACACCTTACATACAGGATATTCCAATGACCGACTTTAGACCACTTCTGGTAACGTGCCATAATCCTGCTTATTAGTATAAGCGTCTACCTATTCCGCCACCGCATGATACAAAGTCGCGAAGCGACTTTTCCGCTCCTTCTACACATGGCAGATGAGCTATGTAGTAACCCCGTGTTTAATGAGCTTTCTGCACGCTACTCTGGCCAGCTCATTTGCATTATTGTCCCCTCTAACATCTCAATGCTATATCGCCACCCAACTATCACCTGCTAAGAGCAGGGGCGATACTCCCGTGATGTGGTGTGCTTTTACGCCAAACTTCACATTTCTATTTCCTATCCGCACATCATACTCGTAGGTCATTATAACAAATGTAGCCCACGATACATTTCGCACAGATAGAGAAATTAAAGACTCTTTAAATGATGGGTGCTTCTAACCCTACATTCCACAACTGGCGCGGTATGAAGGATTCGAACCTTCGGACCATCTAAGGTCGACAGAGTTTAGCAAACTCCCGCGTTCGGCCTCTACGCTAATACCGCATATTATAATTGGTGCGCCATCGCGGGTTTGAACCGCGGACTCCTTGATTAATGGTGGAGACCGCCAGAATTGCACTGGCATTATCAGTCCGTTCCTCTACTTCAATGCGCTTGCAGTCCCCAAGTCAAGTGCTCTACCAACTGAGCTAATGGCGCATATCAAATCTTTTATAATATTTTTCCTCGTCCTTTCCACAATTATCGCACCAAGGTAATATCCAACCGGTAGAGTATTTTACAGCAGGTTGTCCACAAACACAGCAAGTGCGCGCACTTAATGACTCATATCTATTTTCAATTTCATCTATTTCACGCCAATACTTCATATTACAACTAGCAATTATATCAAGAGTCCCCCATTTTTCCTTCAAATCACAAATGTAATATGTTGGGTCAATTGCTTCGCATTCTTGTATCATTTTGCGCGCTAGTTCCTTCCATCCAGAAGGTAGCATCTCAATCCATGTATAATTATTTATTTCTTCCATTCATCAATCTCCATGCCATGTTCTTTAAACCACTGCTGTAAAGGCCAGCGTTCGGAACAAAGATTATCATATTTCTCATACACTAATAAAGCAAAATCTACATCTTGAAATCCTTCACTTGCGCAAATCTTTTCGCGCAAATGTTGAAGTTTGGTGATAATTTCGTCAAAATTAATAACATTTAATTGCCTTTTATACGCACATAAAAAAGCGCAATCATAGGGATGCTTAGGACTACATTTACCATTGCACAGCCCTTCACAACTAGCGTCAGGTTTTAGAGGTGGAATATCTAACCAAATAATACCGTTTTGACTTCTACCTTCTCGTAACCACTTAGGATTCCAAACAGCAGTGGATAGCCCTACAAGATTAGGTGGAAAGTTACGCATTTGCGCGAAATAGGAAGTATAGATTTTCATAAAACTCCTTTCAAAAGCTCCCAGACGGCAACGATCCGCCAACTATTGCTTACAAGGCAATTATTTTGCCAATTAAACTATAGGAGCATAACAAAGCCGTTTTAATGATGGACTTGAACCATCTCTCATCTTGTTTCTAACAAAATAATTTATCCGTAAAAGTTTGCTGTAACGGCTTTAATTTTAAGATTTCTTTGTAATAAACTTCATTTCAATTTTAGTGCCATGTGGGATAGTATAGAGGTTGAAGTAATTATCAGGCAAATTACACATAATACTAGAACCTTCAATTTGAAAGCATTCTTTATATTCTGAAAAATCATTGGCTTCCAGAGTTTTCATAAGCCAATTATAAATTGACTTTACAAATTCAGCCTTGGTAGCGGTGGCAGTAAGTTCCTTTTTGTTCATAATATTTATCCTTCCCTTTCTTGATATATTTATTATATCAGAAATTATAGAAAAAGTCAAACCAGAAAGGAGGAGGCTTTTCAGCGGGAAAGCCTCCAGACCCAGTAAGTAAGTGGTCGGGGTGGTGCGATTTGAACGCACAACCCTATGCTCCCAAAGCATATGCGCTGCCAAGTTGCGCTACACCCCGTTATAACTAGGCTCGTTTTATATTCCACGCATATATTAAATCACTATTGCTGTGTGAGCCTAATGACTCAATATGAGTCATAAAATATTAGATAAACATCCGGATTATTTTTCATAAACGAAGCAATGATTGCTAGGTTTATAATATCACGCTGGAGAATGGGAAGTATTTCATCATAATCCCAAATTGAATCACCATCTTCTTCCCAAGTCTCTTTATTCATAAAAGAAACAATAATTTTAATGAGTTCAAAAACCTTAGTAGAAGTATCAATTAGGTAATAACCCTTTTCCTCATTTTCACTACCAACCACAAGCGCATCAAGCACTTTATCACGTAGACCCCAATTTTTACGCCAATAAAGAATTTCTACTCCGCTACCATAGTCGCTACCAAAAGGATATGCAATTTCATCAGGCAGCATTTCGCGCGTAATTTCACGACGATTGGAGCGAACTATAATGCCATTATCTAATCCCATATTTATTACTCCTTTTATGAAATAGCTTTAAGGTCAGCCAACCGCACATCCGTTTATTCACTATTTGCTATCGTGATGGAGGCCCGTCGCGGACTCGAACCGCGGACATTTTGCTTAACAGGCAAACGCTCTACCGACTGAGCTAACGAGCCATAAAGTTACTAGTGTATCCCACCTACGTTTAGTTGCCGTTTCCATCTGCGGCAGTAGGACTATATACTGCATATTCGCTCCCTAGTAACTTAGGGCAAATACCCTATTTAATAAAATCGTTGTGACCTTCGTCATACTTGTATTATCCTTCTAACATATTCAACCACGTTGAAGATGAAGGCTGAGCCACGGGTAGCAATTCCGGACTTCTTCACCCTGCCTTTCGGCGAGCAACGGAGAGACTGCTTACTCTCAAATTTCACCCAAACCATTCAGCACCACAATAACTCTAATCAAATCTATTAGAATCATTATCGCTTTGGGCTACTTTTTCTGTGAACCTCGCTTATATCCTATTTCTAGGTTTCAACGACATCAAGCGTCTTGTTGGCATTTCCAAGGTTTGCGGTGGTAGCCAGCCACATCTAAAACGCCTAACTTGGATTCAGGTCACGCTTTTAACGCCCACCTTCTATTATGACGCCGCGAGGAGCCAAGTTTTTGTTAGCGGATAACCAAGCGCATACTCTTAACATTCGGGTTTCCCTCTATCGCTAATCATTACTGATTTTGCGACCGCACTATAACCAGTATCCCAGTTATGTGGCAGGCTGTTGTTCGAGTATCCCAAGCAGAGTGGTTAGCTCTTCTTCACTTGGTTCAACCATTTTATTAAATAGGGTATCTACTTCCTTTCCTTGTTTCTGTAATTATTATAGCATAATTTTCAGAAGAAGTCAAATATTTGTTGTAGAAATTAGTTTAAACAGCATCGCCGCGAGAAGGCTTTCTACATGATGCCATAACATTCTAGGATTTGTTTCGCGCGCATATCCATTGAGTATTAAGTCCAATAACAGTGTCAGGACTCCTAGAATGTGATAGTTACGACAATCACTACATACGGTTAGTGTTGCTAACCTGGCTTCCTTATATTTTAAAGTCGCGTTTTCCCAGCGTAGCTAACAAACGAATGTTAACGCGACTTATCGGCGGTAGGCGATTATTGTTGCAAGTCTCGCGCCGTATAATCATTTTACATCTGATTATTAAGATGAGTCTTTGTTCTACCAAGAAAATCGTCCGGCAAGACGATCAATGCACGAATCGAACGTGAACTTGCTAACATACCAATCCTCGACCACCGAGCAGAATCGAACTGCACTTCTGGTGCCTGATAAGTTATCATTGCAAACTATTCAGACAAATTCTAGGCGGTTAATGTTACAATTTAACAAGTTGCATTTAAAATGTTGCTGTATCCGCCTTACATATTTATTATTGTTAAGCATTAAAACATATAAATTGTGCTAAAGGACTTGCACCTTTAGGAGCAGCGACTGACTTGATTGCGCACATCGTATCAGTAGGATTCTACAAATTCTAATTTATCGCTCAACTGCTTTTTCATACTCTATGCTTTTAAGGAATTTTCTGTTTGGTCGTAGCACATAAGACTTGAACTTATGCCTTCCCACCACACTAGGTGAGCGTGCTTTCCTCCTACACTATACTACTAATTCCTGCCACACTACAACAAAGGTGTACGGCCTTTAACGTTGCAGTTTGTACATGTGGCACATTTCATATGGCTTTATACTCACTACACAATTTTTCTTATATATTTATTATAACAGATTTTCTGCTAAAAGTCAAGTATTTTTCTTTTGAATTATATCAACAATTGGAACCCATTCTCCACAGCCTTCGCATAGCCAAGGTTCTTCAGATTCAATAATTACTTCATCATCGTCTACCGGGCCGAAAATTTGAAGAAAACACGCTTTACAAAACTCACTCATAATAATTAACCTCTATAAATAGTTCTCCAATATCATGAGCTACATTATAAAGAAATTCTTTTTCTTGCTGTGTTGCGTCATGGAATCTGACTTTTTCCATTAGATCATAAATAGCGCGATCAAGTTCGTAAATATCCATTTAAATATTTCCTTTTCCCTTTACTATAATTATTATACTATAATTTTAGAAGAAAGTCAAATATATTCAAATCTATCATACATTTGTTGATATTGTTTTACATGATTGTGAAATACTTTACCCATTAAAGTTTCTGTTCCATCTTCTTCTACGATGTATATTCGCGCGCAATCGCTTGTAAATGCTTCTCTACCACGCGGATGACTAACACTTTTCGCGCACCTTTCAATACTTTTAATATCAATGGTATTAAGTTCCATTCTACCATCAGAACCAACCACTACAAAAACAGGCAAATCATTTTTAAGTAGCGGCCGCACATTAGCCATTTTGCCGCACCATTTCACAAAGAACTCATTGGCAATTCCAGTGCAGATCAAGTGTGTCTTTAACATTACTTCTTGCATTGATTAAACAGAGCGAAGAAGTTGACCACGTCTTCGCTAACCTCTCTTTCTGTTGTAGTTTTACATGGAGCATGTTTTGATTCATGGTTGGGGTTATGTTCTCGCCAGCATTGAAGTGAATGTTTTGCTACATCGTCGGGATTTTTGTATCCTCTATTACAGATAGGACAAATATACATTTCTCTCATCCTTTCTGGAATAATTACAACATAATTTTAGAAGGGAGTCAAATGGTAGCCCCTCCGAGATTTGAACTCGGAAAAGGTACGGATTTTGAATCCGCCGGATGTGCCGTTCTCCTTAACCCAAGGGGCCATAATGGTTATTGTTCCACTACCAACTACTTACAGGGTTCTCTTACCCAAGCCATATTACTTCTAATCAGTTTATATAGGACGTATGAAGTAAGAACAGTAGTCCTATTATTTATTCAATATACTCCCAATGGAGTTTTTCATTGGTTTCTGGATGCTTACCTGCGGATTTGTAACCTCTTCTTGCGAGATAATCTTTAATAGGGCTACAACTTTTTAAACCGCACCAATTTGCGGCTTCTCTTGTTGAGTGAAATATCTGTCCAGTTTCTATACAACGAATCAACTTCCCAAGATGAACTGGCACTGGTGATAATTTATCAACTTTTTCTTTTGACCATTGATAACCATAGGCAGATTTTTGATTAGTTGTTTTTCTTAATAGCCTACCTATATTTTCAGGACACTTTCCATTTACGGCTTTTGCCGCGTCTTCAAGACTTGGAAAAGAAGTAATATATTCTCCTGATAAAGAATACTGGTATACTTTAATTATTTTTCCAAAGTATTTTAATTGTTCGTCAGACATTGTTAAAAATTGTCTAAATGGAGCATTGTGCCCACAACTACGTTGATGAGAAGTAAAAGTATTAAAATCTTTATATCCTTTTAAACGATTATTTATTGTAGACTTAGAACATCCAACAATTTTCTTAATTTCACCACTAGAGTATCCTTCATCCCAAAGTGTTCGAATTAAAGTTGGGTCATAAATCCAACTATCTTCGCCCTGCCCGCCTTTAGTGGAATTATAACCTTCTTCGAAAGAGTTATAATACTCAATCCAATAACGTTCTTTTTCATTTAGTATCTTTTCATCTAAAGGACATTCTTCAATCACTTCAAAAGAAAAATTTTCGATTCCTTCATCAAAAATAGCACGATATAATTTACCTTGCGGATTATTTCTTTTTCCTTCATAAATATGCTGTAACCAACGAATTTTAATATCAACACTTTGACCAATATAACATTTATTATTTAATTTATTAGTAATTTTATAAATTCCGACCATATTATCAACTCCCTAAAGTATAATAATTGGCTGAGTGTTAGGGCACTCTTATCTCGTTTCGGTGGCCAAACCGTCCGCTTCCCATATTTAATTATTGGTGCCGGGTATCGGGATCGAACCGATGATGTGATCGTGAATCTGTGTCAGATTTTAAGTCTGATGCGTCTCAGCCTCGCTGCGCCAACCCGGCCTGTTAAGACAACCGCAATCCGATACCAAGATTAGCGCGGCAGAAACCCTTAAAGTAAGTATCTGGGCTACTAGCGATTTTTATTGTTGTTCGCCGCAACATATGGGCTGTTCCTCGAACTCCATTTAACTACTGCCCGACCGTTACGCTAAGCCCAACACAATTGACGCTTCGTCCAAGTCCCGTCCCGGTGTGTCGGGGTCCGTAGCACCCATATTTATTATGGCCACTCACCTAGAGGGCTGTTTATATTCTCAAATACTGGGTCTTCAATATCAGTAGAGAAAAATACGCCTTCAGTTTCACCAAAAATATCCTTTGCGATATTCTGATAGAGAGTAGAAGTCTGGCCATAATAATCACCTAGATCATCTGTCCAATACTGAACTACTTGCTTTCTCCATACAATATAGGTCAGATTAGGCGCATAAATGCCAGTAATAGACTTACTAAAAGCATATGCACCGTTGCCATCAAACGCAACATCAAATAGTTCTTCTACACTTGCGGCAGATAGATCAATTTCAGATGCATTAGCAGGAACAACAGAAATCTTCACAGTGATATTGCCGAAAGATTTAGAAGTGGGCATAAGACGAGTAAGCGCTTCCGCCTTATCTGGATCATCAACATATAGTTTAATATGATTTTCGGCCTCATCATATACTACATGCACTTCAGCATCATACTTGAATAGGGCGGCTACCTCACGGTAAAAAATTACCCAAGGTGGAGAGAGATGAAAGGTTGCCATAATGTTTATACCTCGCTAATAAAATTGGGGTTTTATTTTCTGGTTTGCGGATAACCCCCAACCCGTATCTGCTCTACACTTGCTCCATACCAGAAGAGTAGTTGCTTCATAGCAATGCGGTGACGCGCGCAATTGACCGCAATTTCCCTTATAAAGCCCAGAGGGTGGACTCTGGCGTCTAATTCTGCCATTCATCAAGCTTTTCAGCCTGTTCACGGCGGCTCCAAGAAGAAGAGAATACAGTACAAGAGGTCTTACGCACAATTATCATCCTTTCTTGTATTAATCGTTCCATTCAATTTTTGTAGGGCTAGGATAAGCAATATGGGCGGGACAATAGTCCACTATACCATTATGAAAATATTTACGCCACATATCTTCACGATCTTCGCCTATACCTTCAAGACAAAAAGTCATATCAGGAAAGAATTTAGATAAACGAAGCATATCGTTTTCATGGCTATACCACTTAGCCTCATCATCAGGATAAAAATAAGCTTCTGATTCGTAAAGCGCGAATTCATCTTGTTGAAAACATAAAAATTCATCAATCATTTCGCGCAAAACAGCATGTTCTTGTGCGTCTTTAATACCGCGCACTTCAAGAGAATAACGAGTATAATAGCCCATATTTCTATTTCCTTTCCTTGTTTCTATAAATATTATAGCATAATTTTTATTCGGTGTCAAATAATTCTTTTAATTGATTTTCACCATTTTGAATCTTACGTTTATCTGCGGGCGACCAGTTTTTAGAAGGATTATAATTTCCATAGGCATTACGATGCTTGCCTTTATTATTGGTTTTATTTCGTCGCTGATAGTAAACTTCTGGCTTAGTTTTTGAATAGTAATGAATGGGCTTAAAATATTTTAGAAATTTTTCGCCCCATATCGTACGCAAAAGTCTATAGTTGCGCTTGGCATGGTGCCAATCGTTTTTTCTTTTTTGAGGAGATTCATCTATATGAATCTCCTCTTCATAAGTATACCAATCATTTCCAAATTCATCACTTTGAGGTCCAATCAGAAAATCATCAAATTCTTCCATAAATGATTTGCTCCTTTCCTCTTACTATAATTATTATACTATAATTTTTATTTATTGTCAAATAAATAATACATAGGAGGTTTTTCATATTTTCTTAAATCTTGTAAAAACCGTGTATAATTTAAAGTTTGAAAATTCTTCCATTTTTTTGCCCGCATATAAATGCGTTTAATAAATGGGCTATAACACTTCATAATTATTTCAGGATTATTTATTTCTACATATTTTAAAAAGGCGTTATAATAAAATAATCGGGCGCCTTCCCAAGCCTCTTGTAAAAATTCTGGTCTTTCATAAGCAGTACACAAAAAAGTATAATATAAACTTGCCATTATGCTATTTAATTCTTCTAGTATAATATTAATGGAAAGATTATTTTTTTCAGCAATATTTAAAGTATGTATGGTGTTTAACGATAATCCTGTGTTTTGTTGGCAAAAGAAAAATTCCCCTTTATTAAAATTAGTAATTGAATTTTCATTTTTTATATAATTAATAATAGGATCTTTAAATACTTTTTGCGGCAAACCCTTATCTCGTATAATCATTCGACATAAACGATTAAACCCTATATCTTCATTTGTAAAACTCGCTTCTGGACAAAATGATATATTATATTGGTCTATAAATTCTCTTTTATAAACGCGCCCATGCATACGATTATTTGTTTCTTTACTAATTTTATCGCCTATTTTATATTGCCAAGTAAACATAACATCGTTGGGGTTTTCTTTAATTGTATTTAATACTGTGGGAAATACATTTTTATTAAGAAACATATCATCTGTATCTATAAAAGTTAAATAAGGTTGATTAGTCATTTCTATACCATATTGTCGCGCATTCCCGGGACCACTATTTTTTGATAAATAAAATATTTGAAGTCCAGGATGTTCTTCTAATATATCATTATAGTATATTTCAGAACAATCGTCTATAACGGTAATGGTTATTTCTGGTTGTAATGAAAAATCTATTGAAGATAAAGTTCGCCGCAAGCCTTCTTTATTTTTATAAGTAGGAATAATTATATCTAGCATATTATTCCTCCTTTAAAATATCCATAAATTTATATATATTAATATTAGGAAAAGATGGGCTTGTTAATTTTAATAAATTTTTAATATTTAAAGAAAATAATTGTAGTAATTGATTTTTATTTACATATTCATAAGTTTTAAATGCTTCTTTGTAGAACAATTTAATTGCTGATAAATTTTCTGATAAGTATTCTGAATTCTTTTTTGAAGCAGATAACAATTCACTATATAATGTTATCATTATTTTTGCTAATGTTTTTGCGATTAATACTTTATTAACTCCATTATGTTCACATTCTTTTGTTAAATATATCATATTATAACAAAGCCCTTTAATATGAGTAGTAAGATAAAATTCTTTTTGATGAGTTAAGCTATCTTCACGAAAAACTCTATAATAAATGGGTAATTCTGAAGAAAAATAATAAGAAGTTTTTTCTGATAATTTTAAATTATCTAAAACCAAATTACAAATTCCTAAAAAACTACGATCTTCATTGGAATAAGAACATTCTGGTGTTGTATTAAATTTAATATTATATAATTCTAAAAATTCTCGTTTAAAGACCTTTTCTGGTAATAAATTTATATCATTAAAATAAGTATTATATTCTCCATTTATCCAAGCCCAAGAAAATATATAATTTTTACTTTTATTTTTAATAGTATCTAAAATGTCAATTAAACAAATTTTAGAAATAATATAATCTCCAGCATCAATAAACATAAGATATGGATTATTGGTTAATTCTATACCTTTTTGTCTTGCGGCACCAGGACCACTATTTTTTTCTAATTTTATAAAATTAATATTAGGATATGCTTCTTTAATTTCATTTAAATCAAAATTATCAGAACAATCATCAATTACAGTTATGGAAATTTGTGGTAAATCTTCATAATATAATGATTTTAAAGTACGATCTAATCCTTCAAAATCATTATAAGAAGGTACTATAATGTCCAGATTATAATTATCAGGAATATTACGTTTTATAGGTGCATTTTTATATTTTAATACTAATGGTAATGTTCTCCAATTTTTTACTTGCGCATAATGTACTATTTTTTGTTTACTATTATTTTTCTTTGTATAATTATTGTCATTATATTCACTAGAAATTTCTAAAATATGGTCTTTACAAAATAAATTAATACAACTTTGTTCAGCTTCAATAAAATAATGCTCGTTTAAAGCTTGTATCATTTTATCATCTACACAATCTTCTCGTATTTTCTTTAAATTAATCATGGCTAAACCCATATTAATGTATAAAAAACTATTATTAGTTTTTTTAGGTTCGGCACAGCCGGCAATATAATAATTTTCTAAATTAATATCCCATAAATTTGATATATTTTCACGTACTATTGTATCATTATCAATAGTTAATATTCTATCTAATTCTGGAAATAATTTTGAAAAAGCCACTCGTAATAAGACCATATAACTACATCTATTATTTATGTTTGGTCCATCAAGCTTAAACCACTGTTGATTACTTACATTTATACATTCCACTTCAGGCGGTAATTCATAAGGAAATTCATCATCTTCAATTAAAAAATATATTTTATCAACATCAGAATGTATAAGAAGAGATTTCATAGAAGGTATCATATCTTCATATACATTTCGTGTTCCTGCGTAAACAGCTGCTTTCATATTGCACCTCACTGTATCTATTTCTACAATTATATTATAGCAGAAAAAAAGAAAAAAGTCAAGTATTAATATACTTGACTTTATTTTGGCACTCGGTTGGGGACTTGAACCCCAATCACCGGATTGAAAGCCCGATGTGCTTACCTTTGCACTAACCGAGCATATTGCGGCTTTAAGCCAGCCGCACGGCTGATTCGATTTTGGCGATTACTCCGAAATAGTAAATGTTTATAAATATTATGCGTTATGTTTATCATATATCATATATTCCCATTTATATCCACCAGTAGTTTTACGTTTTCCATTACACACTTCTTGGATATGATTACTGCGGCAACCAGTAGCTTCTGCTGCCTCTCGTGCTGAAGAATATACTTTAATTAATGTGCCATCTTTTAACAATTGTTTAACAGGTTTACTATACAAATGTTGCATAGTTTGATAACCTCTTAATATTCGCTCTTGTGATGGAATATTTTTTAGAGCTTGAGATACTGTTGAATCACAATATCCAGTAATTTCTTTAATAGATTTTTTACTATACCCTTCATTCCATAAATTAATAATTAATTCATAATTAGCATAAGGTTTACCATCACCGCCAAAAGTGGCATTATAACCATTAGAAAATGAATTATAACTTTCAATCCAAAAACGTTCTTTTTCATCTAGTTCTTCTAAGGCACATTCTTCTACTATTTCAATATGAAAATTTTCAATTCCATATTTATTCATAGCAGAATATAATGGACGATGCTCTTTTGATGATCGTTTTGCGTCTTTACAATGTTCTTTCCAGCGGCGTTCAATAGTAAAAGCAGTTTTGCCAATATAAATTTTCCCATTAATGTCATTAATAATTTTATAAATGTATGGCATAATTAAATACCTCCTATTTATAATAGGACTAAAGTGGTTTGATTATGA
>Ga0310786_10002827_pt1 | contig 25921 bp, 15 predicted proteins | sample AusTroGonzalo_MG_FD_203881 | JGI IMG/M metagenome (GOLD analysis project Ga0310786, IMG submission 203881) | Bovine rumen microbial communities from tropical cattle in Woodstock, Queensland, Australia - Gonzalo_03 (v2) (version 2) | ecosystem: Host-associated > Mammals > Digestive system >...
GTTCCAGGGGTTGGCCGTGGATCGCTTGGAGACGGAATGGGTGAAACATCCCATCCTGCACTTAGACCTGAACAGCCGCGAATACAAGGATGAAAGCTCGCTCGCAAAAGAGTTGAACCGTCATCTGGAAGGTTGGGAGAAGAAGTATGGCGACGAATTCAAGGATCGTGAATTGGAGGAGCGCTTCATCCACGTCATCGAAAATGCCTACGAACAGACTGGTAAGCGGGTGGTCATCCTTGTTGATGAGTATGACAAACCTCTCCTGCAAGCTATTGGCAACGATGCGTTGCAGACGGCCTATCGCAATAAGCTGAAGGCCTTCTACTCTGTACTGAAGACCCTGGATGCCAAAATCCGCTTCGCCTTCCTGACGGGAGTGACGAAGTTCGGAAAGGTGAGCGTGTTCAGCGACCTGAATAACCTGAAGGACATTTCCATGCTGCCCCAGTATAGCACCATCTGCGGTATCACTGAACAGGAGCTGCATGCCAATTTCGACGACAGCGTCAAGGAGGTGGCAGCGTTTAATGAACTGACACAAGAGGAGTGCTACGAGCGGCTGCGTCGCGACTTCGACGGCTACCACTTCAGTAAGTACGCCAAGGAAGGTATGTACAATCCGTTCAGTGTGCTGAATACGTTGAGCAGCCAGGTGTTCAACGACTACTGGTTCGAGACCGGTACTCCCTCTTTCCTGGTCTATCAGCTGAAGAAGACGTGCTACCCCTTGGAGAACATGACCACCGAGGAAGTCTCGACCGACACGCTCAACAGCATTGACATTATGGACCAGAATCCGCTGCCGTTGCTCTACCAGAGCGGCTACCTGACCCTGAAGAGCTATGACGAGCGTTTTGACTCCTATATTCTGGGATTCCCCAACCGTGAGGTAGAGCAGGGCTTCATCAAATATCTTTTGCCGTTCTATACGCCCAAAACGGATCAAAAGAGTGCATTTAGCATCGCTCGTTTTGTCAAAGATGTAGAAAATGGCGATGCAGAAGGCTTCATGCACCGTCTGCAGGACTTCTTTGCCAACGGCGACTATCAGGTAGTGGGCGACACGGAGAAGTATTTCCAGAACACGCTGTATGTGTTCTTCCGGCTTCTGGGCTTCTATGTCGATGTGGAGCGACACACCAGCAACGGTCGCATGGACGTACTGATACAGACAGCTGACTACATCTATATCCTGGAACTGAAGGTGAATCAGACGGCAGCTGCAGCCTTACAGCAGATAGAAGAAAAAGGCTACGCCCTGCCTTTTGCCTCTGACCCTCGCCAGTTGTTCAAAATCGGCATCAACTTCTCAACAGACACCAAGCTGATTGATGACTGGAAGATAGCATAGGTTGGGTAATCCAATACCGTTCAGTCATGTACGAGCAAGAGTTTCAGGGCGATGTTCTCTATATGATGCTTTACGCGGTAGTGGCAGCTTTAAATCTGGTTGCCTGCTGTTATCTGTTGTTCCGTCGGGGCAATGCCTTTGCCCCTGACATTACTTCGCCTGTACCAGATTCCGGAAATCACCAAGCCCTACGACACGTTCTACATCCTCGCTACGGAGTATGTCGTGACGAGTATGGAGGAGGGTGCCCCCGATTACGCACCAATCGGCTGCCCGGAGATGATGGAAAAAGCACCGGGCGAATACGAGGCGCATGCAAGCAGAACGCCTATAACGTCGTGGTGCTGCCAGGTGCCAGCAGCATCAATCCGCTGAACTGGAAGCGACTGCAAGAACCGCAGGGACGCAAAAATCCGACACTAACGGAGAAGTTGTCTTATAATAAGACACACGGCTTCCCGACAAGTCAAATGTTCCAAAATGTCAAAGATCGCTTGCCCCAACCGTTCAGGTTTACCCTGAGCCGGTTCCTGAGCTCGTCGATGGGGTCGAAGGGTTTACCCTGAACTCGTCGAAGGGGCGAAGGGCATAGCCTCTGTCGCTGCGCCAAGATAAGCTACGAGGCAGTCGAGTCAACAGTTACTGGCTTATGCTGCTGACCGCTATTCTCTATGCGGTCAGGCAAACTGGGAACAGAGGGCGCGCTATAACCCTGAACCCGTCGAAGGGTTTACCCTGAGTTTGTCGAAGGGATTTTATTTCTCGGTAAGCGAACGGCTCGCTCTGCCCAGGTTTGCGGCTGCAAAGGTACGACATTCCTGCGAGCTGTGCAAGGCTATGGCGGGGGCTGGTCAAATCCTAAAGTCACAACAGTCTGATACTCAGTATCCTTCTCTTCCGTTCAGCCAGATTTCCGGATGTAGGGGCCGGCCCCGTGCCAGCCCGAACCGTCATCAGGCGGTATGTACGCGCGAAAAAGAACGCCGTAGCCGGCGTGCGGGCTGGCACAGGGCCTGCCCCTACACTGGCAGGATACCCGTTCAGCTGGATTTGCAATCCAGCTGCTTCGAATATTGGGATTTGTAATCCCTAACAATAGATGTCAACACGTTCATACGTACACCCGCACGCCCATACATTGACACACAGTAGGTGACACCCAGCACACCCAACACTTAACTTCCTGATTTTCAGGATGGTTTTCTTTAGCGTTACCCACACCCAAGCCCACACCCAAGCCCGCACCCAGATTGAGGACAAGCCAAACAGAAAAGTCCGTGGAAGTCCGTAAAGTCCGATGCCAAAAATTTGTCCCACGGCCTGGGACATTTCTGGCGAGGCCTCCCGTCAACATGGCGAGGCTTCCCGTCAACATGGCGAGGCTTCCCGTTGGGATGGTAGTGGGTGAAGCTTCCAAGCTTTGCGACAAGAGCACGGATGCAAAGCTTGGAAGCTTCACCCACTATGCGACAAGAGCACGGATGCAAAGCTTGGAAGCTTCACTCACTATACTGCAAAAAGTCCCGTTGGCACGACGGGACTTCGTTCCTCAGCCCAGGTGCGACCTTGGGTGTGGGTAAAAACGGGTAGGTGACACCCAAAATGGCTATTGATTATCAGTGAGTTAAGTGCTGGGTGTGCTGGGTGTTACCTACTGTTATGCGTATAGGTAAAGGACTAACTATTGCGTAGTGCAAGGTTATAGAACAGGTAAAGGACTAACTGTTGCGTAGTGCGAACTTGTAGAACAGGTAAAGGATGAAGTAGAAGAGGAGGCCGGTGGCGAGGCCTGCCACGACGTCGATGACGTAGTGTGCCTGGATGTAGAACGTGGCGAAGCACATGAGCAGCAGCAGCATCAGCACGACGATGGAGAGCCAGCGGCAGCGGGCGCTCAAGGCGAGCATGAGCAGGATGGTGGTGATACCGACATGGCTGCTGGGGAAGGCTGCCGTGGGCCGCTCGCCCACAGAATGGGCATTCTCGACCATCTGGTAGAAGAACCCGTCGGACCAGCCGGGCATGGTCAGCCTCTCCTGATGCGTGGCAAAATAGTCGCCGACGTTGGGGAACACGCCATTGGCTATGTTGTCGAGTCCTGCGGCCAAGTAATAGTACTGTGGGCCGGTGACCGGCAGGAAGATGAAGATGACGTAGTAGATGAAGAAGGACGCGAGGATGATAAACGACGCACGCAGGAAGTCGTTGTAGCGACAGAAGAAGTAGTAGAGTGCCACTAAGGCTATCAGCGGGAAGTAGCTGGAATAGCCCAGGTGCATGAGTTCGCTGAGGACGGGGTGGCTCCACTGCTGTGCAAACGTCAGGGCGGGCTGACAGCCGAAGACGGCCTGTTCATAGCCGGCGAACAGGTGGTCGAGGTTGGGGAACATGCGGTTGAACTCGTAGGTGTCAGGATACCACCACGACAGCAGTGCCAACTGTGCCGTGATGCGTGCCAGCATGGTGAGGCGGCACGGCCACATACGATAGACAGCCCACAGGGCTGCCATCATGGCCAGCACCCTGATGCGTCCCCAGAGCATGGACTCCGGGTTGTGCACCTTGGTATAGGTGAAGAACAGCAACAGGAGCGTCAGCACCAGATAGCCCACGATGACCCACTCGGCGGCTAACAATCCCCTGCGGGGCTTCTTGTCTCTTGCGAATAGTTGTTTAACCATTCTTTGAAGTTTGAAGTTTGAAATTTGAAGTTTGAAGTTTGAATTACAGCCACTTGTTCTCCTTATACCACCGGATGGTGTTCCTGACGCCCTCGGCCAGCTTCACCTGCGGTCGGTAGCCCAGTTCGCGCACGGCGGGCTCAATGTCACACTGCCAGTTGCGTTGGCGCAGGATGTTGTACTTGTCGTTGTTCAGGGCCGTCACCTTTCCCGTCAGCCGTCCGACATACTCGCCGAAGAATGTCACGATGCGCAGCACCCATACCGGCGCCGTGATGCGTATCCACCAGGGGAGGCCCAGCTCCTCGTGTATCAGGTCGCTGAACGTCGTGGACTGGTAGACCTCGCCGTCGCTGAGGAAGTACTTACGGCCCGTCTGTCCCTTTTCCATTGCCAGGAACACAGCCTGCACCACGTCGGTGACGTAGACGAACGTGATGTCCTGACGCTTGTAGCCCACGGCAAAGTCAGAGTGCTGCTTGATGCTCTTGGCCATCAGGAAGTAGTCGCGTTCGCGGGGACCGTAGACTCCCGTCGGACGCAGGATGACGTAGGGGAAAGTTTTTTCTTTGAAGTTTGAAGTTTGAAGTTTGAAGTTTGAAGTTTGAAATTTGAAGTTTGATGGATTGAGGCTGTCGAGCCAGCGCTCGGCTTCCAGCTTGCTCTTGCCGTAGGCCGTGTTGGGGCGGGGGGTGTCGTCTTCGCGGATGGGTGTGTAGGGCTGCTGTTCGCGGATGGCTCCGTAGACGCTGAGACTGCTGAGGTAGACGAAGCGCTTCAGTGGCATCTGCAGCGCACGGATGGCATTGACCAAATGCTTTGTCCCCTCGGTGTTGATGCGGTGGAAGTCGGCCTTGTTAATGCACTTGGTGACACCGGCGGCATGTACGACGTAGTCGAAGTCCAAGCCTTGCAGCTGCCGCTTCAGGTCATCCTCGCTGTCCAAGTTCAGCTCTATCAGGTTGATGCGCTTGTCCTGAAGGAAAGCGCGTGAGCTGCTGCGGCGCACGGCTGCCCATGTGTCGAAGCCCCGTCGGAGGGCTTCCTCAACGATGAACGAGCCAATAAAGCCGCTGGCGCCAGTAATCAATATCTTCTCCATGTACTTTTACGATTTACCCTTCACCTTTCACCCTTCACCTTTCACCAATCACAGCAGCCTTCTGATCTCGGCATCGAGGTCGTCCATCTGGCTGGAGCGTTTCACGAGGTTGTTGTTGCGGTCTATCAGGAAGAATTCCGGCAGGCTCTGCACGTTGTACTGTCCCAAATAGATGGAGCTGGTGGCATCGGCATCGCGCACACAGATCCAGGGCAGTGCCTCCGTCTGCTGTTTCCAGAAGTGCTCGTCGGTATCGAGTGACACCTGGAATATCTCCAGTCCCTGTGCGTGGTACTTATTATATATATCGCGCAGCGAGAGGATGCGCTTGGGCGAGTCGCCCATGGCGAAGACGTGGAAGTCGAGCAGCACGACCTTGCCCTTCAGGTCGGTGAGCCGGCGTTCGTGCCCCTGATTGTCGGTCAGCTCTATGTCTATGACGCCACTCTCCACGATTTTCTCCGACTCGATAGCCCCCAGCCTGCGGCTCTCCATGATGCGCTTGTTCTTCAAACCTTCGATGGCAATGTTGTGCAGGTTGGCACCGCGCTCGGCTCCAGGGAAGTAGGTGTCCCAGCTGGTTGCCACGGCGGCAAACACCTTCACGTCTTCTTCATCGCTCTTTGGGTCGAAGATGAGATACGGCCCTAATGCCTGGAACAGTGCAAAATAGGCATACGACTTGTATGGCTCGCGGAAAATATAGTCGCGCTTCACCACCTCCTTGTAGGTGTTGAGCATCGACAGGAGCGAGTCGCGGATGACGTTGGGCGGCAGCGAGCGGTTGTTCTCCAAGGCAATGACTCGGCCCTGCAGCTCTATCTGCATGAGTGCCAGCTCCTTGATTTTCTGGTTGTTGTCCGAACCGCTCACCTCATAGTGTGTGGCCATGCCAGGATATTGTGCCTTGATGGTTATGGTCTCTGTCGAGTCGATGGCCACGTTGATAATCTGGTCATCGATGCGCAGGCGGTAGAACTCTGGTGCTTCCGGTGCATCGCTGCTGAACGCAAACCGGCCATCGGCATCGAGAGTCACCGAAGCCACCTCGTCGATACCTGCCAGTCCGACATTCTCGAAATAGAGCACCGAGTCCTGGGCACCGGTGATTTGTCCTTCCACATTGAACTTCTTTCCGCCACAGCCTGCCAGTACTGCGGCTGCAGCGGCTACGATGAGTAGTCTTGCTGTCTTTTTCATTGCTCTGTCTTCTCTGCTTTTTCTTTAAATCGCTGCAAAGGTAGGCATTTTTTTCGATATGACGAAAAAATAAGCAAGAAACTATGCAAAGAGTTAGGAGTTAGGAGTTAGGAGTTAGGAGTTGGGAATTGGGAGTTGGGAGTTGGGAGTTTTCTTTTTGTATCATTTCAGGGGGCCGGACTTTCAAAATTAGCAAAAAAGTTTCAAAATCAGCAAAACTTGAAGGCCGAAGGCAGTCAGGGCATTGTTATTTGGGGAAATTTGCTTACCTTTGCAACAAGACAAGATTCACCAAATATGAAAAACGACAGAATCCACGTTTCGACTCTGGCATTGGCATCGGCTGTGCTGATTTTCATTGTGCTGCCATTCACCGGCTGTCATAGCGGCGTCAAGAAATCTTCCAGTACCAAAGCCGTCAACATGATAAATGCGGCTTCCGAGGCCAAAGACTATGAAAGGTTGCTATTCTTGGCAGACAGTTTAGAAAACGCCGGAAAGATTTCCATAGGCGAGGGCAATTACTGGCAAGGCTATGCCAACTACCAACTGGGGCAGCGCGAATTGGCAAAGTCCTTTTGGCAAGAGGCTATCAGGGTCACCGAGAATTCTACTGATGCCAACGACCTGGTCTACTATGCCAAGTCGGCCAGCTACCTTACCAGTCAGCTCTGTCGATACGCAGAATATGCTGCTGCCCTGTATACGGCACTTCCTGTCATCACCCGACTGGAGAAAATCGAGTGCGACACCACCAGCGACTATACCAACCTGCTGGTTTTCGCCGGCTGCTGCCAGACTTACTTCGACAAGGAAGACCCTGCGGCTTCCGACATGCTGGACCGAGCCTATCAGATGCACATCGACCATATCCAGAAGGATGCCTCGAAGACAGCCTATCGCGATGCCTTAGCCGGTATCATCAACATCGCCTACATCTTAATCTATGTAAAAGGCTACGAGAAGGGTCTGGTTTGGACAGAACGCATGGGAGACCTGATCAAGGCATACAGGGAACTATACGCCGATGACAAAAACTATATTGACAAGCAGTGGGCCAGGTACTTGATATTCAGTGCCACCTCGTTAGAGGGCGTGGGCCGTCACGACGAGGCCGAAAACGCCTACGAGGAATACCTGCAGACACAATTCTCGAACACCAGGGAGGGTTGGACCGATGCCAATGACTACTTGACCGTGGCCAACCGATGGAATGAGGCAGTAGACAACTATTACACCATCCTGGAGTACCTCCAAAAGGATCTCACCATCTATTCATTGGACAACATACAGCGCTATTTGCTGAAGAAGTATCATGCCCACCAGATGCTCAACCAAGAAGAGTTGATCAATCAGACGGCGCGGCAGATCTGCGAGGTGCTCGATTCCGCCATCACCAACAGCAGGCACCTCGATGCCAGCGAACTTCATTCCATCCATGTGAGAGATATGGAGATTGTGGAGGCCGAAGCACGTTCGGCGCGCCAGCGACAGATTTATACCGGCTTGGTCGTGGTGATACTGATCATCGCGTTCACCATCTACATCGTCTTCCGCCGTCATGCCGAACTCAAACTGCGCAAGGCCCACGAAGCCCTGAAGACAGCTTACGACCAGCTGGAAGAGACCACCACCGTGAAAGAGCGCATGGAGAGCGAACTGCGCATCGCCCACAACATTCAGATGTTGATGGTGCCCAGCACGTTCCCCCTCTATCCGGGCTTGGATATGTATGCCTCGATGGTGCCCGCCAGAGAGGTGGGTGGCGACCTCTACGGCTATCAGCTGACAGGCCAGAAACTCTATTTTGCCTTGGGCGACGTCAGCGGCAAGGGAGTGCCCGCGTCGCTGTTCATGGCTCAGGCCACCCGACTGTTCCAGACACTGGCCAAGCAGGGCATGACGCCTGCGGAGATATGTACGCGCATCAACGATGCCCTTTCGGGCGCTGATAACGAGGGCAATATGTTTGTCACCATGTTCCTCGGACTGCTCGACCTACAGACGGGCCACCTTTCGTTCTGCAATGCCGGTCACAATCCGCCCGTTCTTGGAGACGGCGACCGTGGCGGCGACTTCATCAAGATGCTCCCCAATGTTCCCATCGGGGTATTGCCGGAGATGGAGTTTAAGGGCGAGGAGATAGAGAGCATCAAGGGCCGGCCGCTGTTCATCTATACCGACGGACTGAACGAGGCTGAGAATCCCTCCCAACAACAGTATGGCGACGAGCGCCTGCTCAGTCTACTCAGAAAGTGCGGCTACGAGTCTGCCAAGCAGGTGATAGAGACCATCGCTGCAGATGTGGAGCGACACAGAGATGGGGCCGAGCCCAACGACGACCTCACCATGATGTGCCTTTACATCTGAATATCAGGAGGAAAACCTATTAACATAATTATAATTTATGAAAAAAAGTAACAAACAAAACAACATTATGCAAAAGAAGATTTTCTGTTGGATGTTGACATCCTGTCGAGCCTGCTCACGCTCGACAAAACGAGCAAGCTCGTTATGTGCTCGCTCAATCGCAGCCTTGGCCGCTATCCTCGTTTGCGGCGCAAGCGTGTTCACAGCGTGTTCGTCGAACGACGACAATCCCGCACAGACGAACCTCAACCTGGCTGAGAAGGTCATCGGCAAGTGGATAGTTGACGAAAAAGAAGGTAAACCGGCACTCACCAATCAAAAACTGGTTATTAATTTCGAGTCGGCCAACAAGGTAAGTGTCAGCCTGTCGTATATGAACTTCTGGCATCGTAATGATCTATTCGACTACACGATAGATGGTAACGTCATTTCTTGTGCGAGCCAGCTTGATGAGCATACATTTGCCAACATCATAGTTAAGGTGAATGCTATCGATGCCAATAAGATGTATGAGGATTTCTCGAACATCATTTCTATTGATGGTGTAGAACAGATCAAGATGGAATCGAAGGAGACTTTGAAACGTATTACCGATGACTACTCCGCATCCATCCTTGGCGTATGGGAGGGTCGCAGCACCGGCGCTGAAGGCTCGGAGTTCGACGATGGTGAGAACCACCGCTGGGAGTACCTGGCCGACGGTACTTTCCGCTACTACCACAAAGTGGACGGCCTGTGGCAGATGAGCGACGACGTTCTTCACGACTATTTCGTTGACGGCAACCTGCTCTGCACCCGCTGGCAGAACGCCGGCGAAGGGCAGAAGGAAAACCGCGAGTGGTGGGAGATTGAAAGCATCGAGAACGGCGTGATGAAGTGGACGGCTTTACGTCAAAAAGAGGATGGTACTACCTATACCGCCACCTTTGAGATGACGAAGGTACAGTAATATTTAAGGAGATAAGGAGTCTGGGAGACAACTATGATAGAACGAGCAAAACTATGGATGCTCGCCGCCATCCGACCATTGGTACTCACCACGGTCTTTCTTGGTGCCCCCCATGTCCTATATGCTCAACCTTCCGACATCGCTTTGCCGAAGGTCAGCATTGACAATCTGAAGGGTACCCTCACTAAAGAGGTGCCTGTAGAGGCCACCTTCACGATAAACTATACCGACGAGGCAACGGGACAGCCCCGTGAAGAGCGGTTCCGTTGTCTGGTCAGCTATCGTGGTGCCACATCGATTAAGTTTGACAAGAAATCGCTGAAAATAGCTTTTCTGAAGCAGGAGGGCGACGGAGAGTTGGACGTGCGTCTGCCCGGACTGGAGCGCACCACCGACAAATACAATCTGGATGCAGCCAGCATAGACCGCTCACGTATTCGTAACCGTATGGCTATGGACCTCTTCAACAGCTATTCCCGCCTGCCCTACGCCACTGACCTAAGCGGAAGGCACGGCATTGTCGGCACATACGTTGAGGTGTGGACAGAGGACCGCTACAACGGGCTGTACTGTCTCACTGACCGTGTGAACCGCAAGCTGATGGGCGGCAAGAAGGTCAAAAATGGCGTAGTCAGGGGCGTCGTCTATAAATGTAAGGCCTTTGGCAACGGATGCTTCCTGACTGCCGACGGCACCCAGCCCGAAGAAGGCAATAACGCCTGGAACGCCTGGGAGGTGAAATATCCCAACGAATATCCTGTGGACGTATGGAAACCCCTGCAAGACCTCATGGATGCCCCGTGGGACACCGAACCCGATGCGACGTATGCCAATCTGGTGCGCCAGCACTTCTATTGGGATAACCTCGTTGATCTCTATCTCCTCACGCTGGTGGCCGGCGTGGCCGATGCAGGCTACAAGAACAGCTACCTGAGCCTGCCTGATTATACTGCCGACCAACGCTTTGTCATCACCCCCTGGGACATGGACCACAGCTTTGGTGCCACCTATTGTGGCACGCCGCTGATAGACACCTCGACACTGCTCGGACAATCCAACTGGAGCAAGGTACTGCCATTCAAGCGACTGCTCCAGAATGTTGACTTCGGATTCCTCGCCGCACTGGCCGACAGGTGGGCGGAATTGCGCGACGGGCCGCTGTCGGTAGAAAGTGTCTCGCAGTTGATGTTCAGCTATGCCGACTTGTTCGATTATACTGACAGTTGGCAGCATGAACACGAGGTGTGGAATTACAATCCCGTGACGATGGGGACTACGGCCCATGATGAAGCCGCTTATATGGTGGAATGGTATGAGGCGAACCACAAGGAGTTATCTGAACTGCTGATACCTTATCAGACGGACGGCATCCGTTCAATTGAAAATGGAAAACGGGGAATCGAGAATTCGGTCTACGATCTGCAGGGCCGCTGCGTCAACAATTCTCAATTCTCAATTCTCAATTCTCCATTAAAAAAGGGTATCTATATCAACGGTCATAAAAAAATACTCATCAAATGAAACACTTACTATGTATTGTTACTGTCCTGCTGCTGTCAGTCAACGTAGCTGCACAGCAAGCGGTTGACCTCGGCCTCAGTGTGCTGTGGGCCGACTGCAACGTGGGTGCCGCTGGCCCCGAGGACGCAGGTATCTACGTGGCATGGGGCGAACTGCAGCCCAAGGACGAATATCTGATGAAGAACTATCGTTTCTGCGCGGGCGAATTCAGCTCGCCTACAAAGTATTTCGCCTACGATGCCAATGAAACGTTTACCGAGCCCGACGGAAAGACCGTGCTTGAGCCTGAGGATGACGTGGCAACAATGATGCTCGGCAGTGGCTGGAGATCACCACGCCACGAAGAATTTCAGGAACTCGCCGATTCATGCACCTGGGAGTGGATAGCCGACGAGGCCCACCCTGGCTACCGTGTGACGGGGCCTAACGGGAATTCCATCTTCCTACCAGCGGCAGGCATCTATACTGGCTCAAAACTGATGTTCAATGGGCACGAAGGCTACTACTGGTCATCGCAAAGCCTCTATGTTCCAGATAACGCCTATTGTCTGCGCTTCACGCCCCGCCTCATTGCGCATCCCAATTTCAAGAGCACCCGTCGGTTCAATGGATACACTGTACGTGCTGTGGCAGAAGCAAGGGCGGCGCAGATGATAAGGCCTATGAATTACTGATTATTACATATAATAACAAGACTATGAAGACAAGATTCAAGAAAGGTGCCAAGGTATTCGACATCGTGATTACTGCCGTGGCAGGAATGCTGTCGGTGGGCGTAATGCTCTATGGCGTGTTTTATTTCGGACTGGGCGAGGCGTGGCCCGAGTTAGTTCTCAACCTGTTTTACATCGCCTGTATAGCGATGATCTGGATGTATTTCTTCGACCGGTTAGACACCCACAAGTTCAACTACTGGTGCTCCTTCCTGGTGGGCATGACAGTGCTGTTGCGCGACATCCTCTTCGCGCCGCCGCTGGCCTATTACTCGCTCCACTTGGCGTGCCTCACGCTCGCGGTGCTGCTGCTCTGCACGCTCACTTTTTTCTATGCGCGCAAGGACTGGAAGAGCTATACCAAGAGCAACCTGTGGGCCATCTGCGTCATCGACATGATCATTGCCTCGCTCTACAACTTAGACATCTACTTAGAACCCATCAGCGAGTACACCAACTACATGCTCACGGAGATCTGGATCCGGCCTACCATCACCTACGGCCTCGTGGCCTGCTTCGTGACGGAGGTGGAGAAGAAATAATCGATCTTTAAGACTTCGAAAAACAAGTTTTCCTTTGGTATTTCGCTCGATTTGTATTATCTTTGCAGGCGATTATACTACATGCTTATGATTGGAAGAATCATCATTTGCTGCCTGCTGCTCTCCTTGAATACAGCAGTACAGGGACAAGAAACTGTAGACAGCATTAGTACACAGGAGAAAACGGCTCAGTCCGACAGTACTCCTGCCTTGATAGGAAGGCTGCATCAGTTGCAGCAATATCTGGAAAAGAAAGCCAAGTCGAAGGTAGACCCGGACTACATCGAAGTACCCGACAAGCCTTGGAGGGTCATCCTGCGCTATAAAGAGAACATCGTTAATGTGGACTATGAACAAGAAGTCGACTATCCGATGAGTAATGAACGCGCGGAATGGAAACTCAGCTTCGAGCCGCCTTTGGCAACTTCCATCGGCTTCTGGGTGGGCTACCGTGGTACGGGGTTTTCCTATTCCAAGTCGATCAACAAGAACGTAGGCCGCTATTATTCTTTCAGCACCACTGGCGCCAAGTACGGGTTTAACTTCCGACTGAGGCGGTTCAACACGGACGAGGCCAAGTTCTCTGCAAAAGACTACAAGGACGGGCAGCTTGATGGAGAGCCATACGACACGGCAGGCTGTATGCCTACTCCTGTATGGATACGCTCTGTCTATGTCAACGGATACTACGTGTTCAACGGGCGCCACTACTCACAGGCTGCTGCCTACAACCAGTCGGTCATCCAGCGCCGTTCTGCCGGGTCGTTCCTGTTAGGGGCCACATGGTATCAGTCTTCATTCGACTATTCTGACATCGCCAATGCCTTTTTCATGATTATTGGCGACGGTATTAGCCGTATCAAAGTACATCAGGCAAACCTCGGTGTCGGCTACGGCTACAACTGGGTACCGCTGCGCGGCCTTGTCGTCAACGCGATGGCCATGCCTATCGTCAGTGTCTATAACCGCGTGAAAGTCTACAAGTATGGCTTCAACTACGACCTGGCCCCTGAAGACCCTGTTGACGACTATGGCGAATGGAACAGGGAGACTAAGACGTGGGCCAACGGGAAGCCATACAAACCCGTAACCATGTGGAAAAAAGGTGACAACATCTATTATTGGGATGAAGGCTCAGAGACAAGCTATAGTGCCCTGCGGCTCAACCTGGACCTGCGCCTCGGCATTGCCTACAACTGGAAGGACTACTTCATCGGCCTCCAGGCGCAATACAACAATTTCATCTATAAGAAAGACCAAAGCAAGGTCAACCTTTACGATGCCTATGCCCGACTGTCACTGGGCATAAGGCTATAACTTAAAATAGAAACGACAAAATGGATTCTTTATTTTTAGGCTTTGGCCTTGATGCCTGGATCACTATCGTGACGGTGCTGGGCATGTTCACCGTACTGCTGCTCACGAAACTGCGTGCCGACCTGGTGTTTCTAGGCGCCATCGGCATCCTTTACGTGACAGGTGTGTTGGATGCCAAAGAGGCTTTCTCGGGCTTCAGCAGTACGTCGGTGATTGTCATTGGCGTGCTCTTCGTGGTTGTGGCCGGTCTGACGTATACGGGCGTGCTGCAGTGGATCGTCAAGCATCTGTTAGGACAACCGAAGACGTACACGAAGGCCGTTGTTCGACTGATGCTGCCTGTGGCTGGGCTGAGTTCCTTCTTGAGCAACACGACGGTGGTGGCGCTCTTCGTGGGCATCGTCAAGATGTGGTCGAAGAAACTGAACATCTCGCCCTCGAAGCTGCTGATACCGTTGAGCTATGCCTCGGGTATGGGTGGTGTGTGCACATTGATAGGTACGCCGCCGAACCTGATTATCTCGGGACTCTATACCGACCATACGGGAATATCCATGAACGTGCTGGCGACGACGGTTCCCGGCTTGTTCTGCCTGTTTATCGGCGTGCTGAGCATCATCGCCATGCGCCGACTGCTGCCCGACCGCAAAGCTCCTGAATCCGACTCGGAGGACACGGCAGAATACACCGTCGAGATGCTGGTGCCGTCGAACAACAAGTTTATCGGCGAGACGCTGGGCTATGCCGGTCTGCTTGACGTGAAGGGCGGACGGCTTATCAAGATACACCATTTCGACAACGTCGCGGTGCCCATCAACGAGAACGAGTTCATCATGGGCGGCGACCACATGGTGTTTGCAGGAAGTATCAAGGACATACTGGAACTGCAGAACACGCACGGACTGGTGAAGGGTGAAGAGGTGCTCAATATCGGCTCGAAGACGCTCGTTTCCACCATCATTATGATAGCTATGGTGGTGGTATCGGCATTGGGTGTCATGCCGCTGTTGCAGTGCGCTTTCATCGCTGCTGCGGCCATGCTCCTGCTGCGCTGCTGTACGCCCAACCAGGCCATGAAAGCCATTAATTGGGACATCCTCATGGTGTTTGCAGGTTCGGTCGTGCTGGGACTTGCCATCCAGAAGACGGGTGTCGCCGAGCAACTGGCCCTTGCCATCCTCGATGTCTGCGGCACCAATCCCATCGTGGTGATGACGGCCATCTGCTTCGTCGGAACCTTCGCCACTGAGTTCATCTCGAACACGGCGGCAGGTGCCATGTTCTTCCCCATCATGTACGAGGCGGCAGAGAAGTTAGGCTACGAGCCTTATCCTTTCCTCATCGCCCTGATGGTCAGCGTCAGCAGCAGCTTTGCCACGCCCATCGGCTCGCCCACCCACATGCTGGTCTATGGCCCCGGCGGCTACCGCTTCAGCGACTTCATGCGCATTGGTCTGCTGATGAACCTCATCATCCTTGCCGCCAACATCTTCATCGTCAACATCGTTTACCCGTTGACGCCGTTGCAGTGAAAAGCATCCGAAATTGCGACAGAATAATATTTTGAAGCGATGTATTATGAACACTTATCAGTTGGGGTAATACTGTTTCTCATCCTCTACGGCGTAACGGGAGTGGTGCCGCTCATTGCTGCCGTTTACCTGCTGTTGCGCCGGGGCAATGCCTTTGCGTCCGACACGACGCCGCCGTTGCGGCTGCGTCGTTGGGTTGCGTCGTTCTTTGCCGTAGCAGCATTGGGCCATGTATGGTGGCTGCTGTTTTACATCTTCTCTGGCAACGTACATTCTGTGAGCTATCTGGTGATTGTTACGCTCGATATCTTGCTGCTGTTCACCGCCTTTGCCGGCACGCTGTTTGCCATGCTTCAGGACCGCCGCAGGAAGCTGTGGCCGTGGCTGGCAGCCTTGATACCCTTCATGGTGATTGACTCATTGTATATGGTCTATCCCGGTGAACTGATTGAGCAGATTGCAAGCATATACCTCCTGTTGCTCACCCTGCTCTTTACCGCATATATGGTGTTTGCCATCCGGCAGTACGGGCGATGGCTGAACGACAACTATGCCGACCTGGAGAACAAGAAGGTATGGCTGTGCCAGACGGTGTCACTCGTCTGTATGCTTTTGTTTGTCATATATGTACTTGCCACAGACATGGTCTTTATCTGGCTCGTACATATCATCGAGCTTGTGCTTGTCGGCCTCCTGCTGTGGCGCGTGGAGACGCTGCCGAACTTAGAGACCCACCCCCAGCCCCTCCCTGAGATGGAGGGGAGTGAATACCCTCAAGGCGAAGATTCAGCGGAAGAACTATCTACTCTCCTCACTCACAGGGAGGGGCAAGGGGGTGGGTCTGTCACTATCGACCTCGAGCAAATCGACCGACTATTGAAAGAGCGCTGTGTGGACACACGACTCTACCTGCGTCACGAGCTGAGCCTTCAGCAGCTGGCCCATGCCATTGGCACCAACCGCTTCTATCTCAGTCAGTATTTCTCACGTCAGGACATCACGTACAATATCTATATCAACAATCTGCGCATCAACCACTTCATCAACCTCTACAAAGAAGTCGCCGCTACCGGAGGGCCCATCATCGCCCAGCAACTGGCCAGCGAAAGCGGTTACCGCAGCTACAGCACCTTCAGCCTCGCCTTCAAGCAGCGCATGGGCCAAAGCGTCACCGCCTGGATGCGTGACACCTGGCAGAATAGTGGGTGAAGCTTCCCAAGCTTTGCGGAGTGGCTTTACAGAGTAGTAGAGCTGCAAAGCTTGGGAAGCTTCACCCACTAACTTAGGGCTTGAACTCATAGAGTACATCGTTAAATTCATGGATATTAACGTAAATTCGTGTAAAAAAAGAAAAGATTCTGGGAAAAATGTTGTATCTTTGACTTCGTCGAAGGTACTCACGCTCGGAAAATTGCAAATTTAATTGATTTCATCGAATTTTGTCACGACTCAGCAGAGTAAAAGTAAACTTTTCTCTGCATTCGCTGCTCCAAAATTTGCATTTTTGCTCGCTTATTCGTACCTTTGCAGCCGAAAGGCTGCGAGAACGGGCAGTGCCTCAGCAATTGAAGCTTTCGACCAATGTCACGACTCGGCAATTGGTGCGAACACCATTGCACTCACTGCTCCATAGGTTCAAACAAGTTTAATTGCGTTCGGCTTGCACCGTCCTTGTGGCGTTATTTCATAATAAAGCGTTATGGGTACATATATTAATATAGGTAATGCAGGGTTCCAGCGAGCCAGGAACAGTGAGTACGTGGATAAGTCGATGCTTATCTCTGTGGTGAACAAGACGCTCTTCACGGAGCGCCAGTTCAGTTGCGTGTCGCGCTGCCGCCGTTTCGGCAAGTCGATGGCCGCCAAGATGCTCTACGCCTACTACGACCACTCGTGCGACTCGCGCTCGCTGTTCGCCGACCTGGCGATAGCCACCGACCCGACCTTCGAGCAGCACCTAAACAAGTATGCTGCCATCTATCTCGACATGACGAACTTCGTTTCCAGATACAAGGACGACAGCATCGTTGACAAAATAGAGGCAACACTGTTGGACGACGTAAGCAAGGCCTACACCGACGTTCCGATGAACCCAGAGGACAGTCTGATGGACTATCTGCTGCGGGTTAACATCTGTAGAGGCGAGCAGTTCTTCTTTATCATCGATGAGTGGGACGCCATCTGCCGCGAGTTCGCGCATGGCACGAAAGCCATGGACGACTACGTTGGCTGGCTGCGCCGCATGTTCAAGAGCCAGGATGCCATGAGGGCATTCGCCGGAGCCTATATGACGGGCATCCTGCCCATCAAGAAGTACAAGACGGAGTCGGCTCTGAACAACTTCCAGGAGTACTCGATGGTGTCGCCGCGCAAGATGGCTTCTTACTTTGGTTTTACAAAGGACGAGGTGCGCTCTTTGGCCGAAAAGTACGACATGGATTTTGACGAGTTCATAAAGTGGTACGACGGCTATGAGATTGGTCCCGAGCTTTCTATGTTCAATCCAAACTCAGTGATGCAAGCTATCGACAGCGGATACTGTAGTAGTTTCTGGGCCTCGACGGGAGCATACGATGCCGTGGCCAACTACATCCAGATGAACTACGAGGGTCTGAAGGACGACATCATCCTGATGCTGGCGGGTAGCCGCTGCAAGGTAAACCCCACCAAGTTTCAGAACGACATGTCCATCATCCGCAGTAAGGACGATGTGCTGACGGTGCTCATCCATCTGGGCTACCTCAGTTACGATTGGAAGAAGAGCGAGTGCTACATACCCAACAAGGAAGTGGGTGGCGAAATGGTGAATGCTGTCGAGGACAACAACTGGGCCGGCGTGGTAACGGCCCTGCAAGCCTCGGAGCAACTGTTACAGGACACCCTCGACGGTGACGAGGAGGCCGTGGCGCGTGCCATCGATGACGCCCATGACGAGAACACCAGCATTCTCTCCTACAACAACGAGAATTCACTGGCCTGCGTGCTCTCGATAGCCTACTACTACGCCCGCAACGACTACGTGATGCACCGCGAGCTAGCCAGCGGAAAAGGCTTCGCCGACATCGTGCTCATCCCGCGCAAGAACGTGGAGTCGCCCGCCATCGTCGTCGAGCTGAAGCTCCGGCAGGACACCGATGCCGCCATCGACCAGATCAAGCGCCGACAGTACCCCGCTAAGGTGGCGCAGTACACCGATAATCTGCTGCTCGTGGGTATCAACTACGACCGCGACACCAAGCAGCACACCTGTCACATCGAGACGTACACGGAAGGCAATAAGCCAAACGGATAAAAATCTTGGGGGATTTTCTTTCTAACACTAATTATCACGCTCCGAGCTTCTTGCGCTCCGTTGGTGCTCAGGCGCTTCGCGGAGGTCTCGCCTGAGCACCAATAAAAAGAAGGCAACGAGCGAAGAATTACCACGAATGGAACAAAAATAATATTTTTGAATAATTCGAAAAAAGAGCTTCCAAGCTTTGCAGAGTGGCTTGACAGAGTAGTAGAGCTGCAAAGCTTGGGAAGCTTCACCCACTAACTTAAGGCTTGAACTCATATAGTACGTCGTTAGCGTACTGGCAGTACGTTGCGTGCGTACTGGCAGTACGTAAGGAACGTACTAAAACTATCCGACATTTTTCCCCGTGAGATTTATTCCGTTTTGTCACAGAGATATCTCACAAAATCCTCCAGTAATTAAGCCAAGTCATCAGTGAGACGGAGTTTCAAAATATGCAATCGGAGTTTCAAAATATGCAAAAAATCGGGGGGCGAGTTTCAAAATATGCAAAACTTGTTTCAAAATCTGCAAAATCTTTCGTGGGGAGGATTTTGGGCTTGCACGTTTCGAGGTTTTTTCGTACCTTCGTGGCAAAAATTAAGAACCTGCTCTGGCGCGTGGAGACGTTTCAGGAGCCGGAAAACGAGGATTCGGGACGATGTGAAGACAAGCTTTTATTTTGAACACTAATTATCACAAATTATCACGAATACCACGCTCCGAGCTTGCGGGAATTCGTGAAAGAAAAAAAGGAACAACGAAAGAAACAACAATATTCAAAATTAAAAAACAGAATTTGTGACAAAAAAACTAAAACACATTTCAATGCTCGCCCTGCTGGCCGTTGCGGTGCAGGGGGCGTGGGGACAAACAACATTTGAACTCGGTCGTCCCCTTTACCGCGACGGCGACTGGAACACCCTGTGCCTGCCGTTCAGTATGACAAAGACACAGATTGACAACTCACCTCTGGCGGGAACTATCATCAAAGAGCTCGATGGCACAAATTCGAGCTTACACAACGGTACGCTGACGCTGACGTTCAAAGATGCCTCAACCATCGTGGGTGACGAGACGTATACCATTGTGGCTGGCAAGCCGTATATCGTGAAGTGGATTACCATCAACAATAAGTCAGACTGGAATGAAATTGCTGAGAACCTATCCAAAGGCATATCGTACAAAGGTAAGATTGTGCAACTCGGTGCTGACATTACTGTAACGACGAGCGATATGATGGGGCCGTCACCTGCTTCTACAACTAATGCGTTCGATGGAATCTTCGATGGCAACGGACATACCATCACTTGCGACATTAACGCTACCAGTTTGACAGGTGCTGCACCCTTCTTGTGTATTAACAACGCAACCATCAAGAACTTAAAGGTCACAGGTAGTGTACATGGAGGCAATCACTGTGCAGGACTGGTAGGATATGCTTTTGGCATCAACACCATCACGAATTGCGAGGTGGATGTCAATGTCGCTTGTTCCGCTTCTGGTGCCAATACTCACTGCGGTGGTATACTCGGTAACGGCACAGAATCTACGACCACGATTTCCAACTGTCTCTTCTCTGGCAGCCTTACTGGCTCGACATCTACAACAGGCATTATCTATGGATGGGGCGAAACCAATGGCACACAGAATATCGACCACTGTTTGGCAAACGCAAACTACACATATGTCAATTCGCTTGACATCATCAAGGGTGCTGGCACTATAAGTGTCGAAGCCTGTTATAAGAATACTGGAAGCGGCAACTATGGTCAGGAACTCGATGTCTATTTCGGCAATGAAGCATACGCTACATCAGCCTACGTATCATACCTTGGTGCTTCTGACTGGGAGATGGTTACATATCAAGAAGATGAGACCACTAAATACAAGGTTGTGCCGAAGATGACCACCATCAGCAATATAACAAGTCCTGAATTTAATAATGTAACCATCGACAAAACCATACGCGACGTTACCTTCACGGGCGGTACGTTCAAGGGCAATTATGATGCGCTGACCATCAACGACAGCAATCGTGACGAAATCCTGCTGTTTGCCGCCGGCAACAAGCTGGGCTATGCCAATACAAACCGTACGTTGAAAGCCTATAGTGCCTATTTCGAGATTCCTACAACCAAGGGGGCTCAGGCAGTCCGCAGCTTCGTGCTGGACTTCGGCGATGAAGATAGCACACTGGGAATCATGGATGCGGAAGCAGATTCTTCACTCTTCACTCATCACTCTTCACTTTCAGAGTGGTACACGCTCGATGGACGCAGGCTCGACGGCAAGCCCACCACGAAGGGTATCTACGTAAACAACGGGAAAAAGGTCGTGATTAAATAAATTAATGGCAATTTCGCAACTTATATGTTGAAAGAAAACACAAATTGGCACAAATTGCCACGAATTGCCCATGAATTAGTCTTATAATATTAATGTAAGCAAAATGAAAAAGAAGTATTTAAACCCAATGATTGTGGTAGTCAGGCTCCGTGCCACTAACCATATATTGTCAGGCAGCGGCCGCGCTGTGGATAGCTTAAGAAATAGCGAGGGGTTCGGCTTTGACAGCGACGGTCTGGACAGTGGGGATGACCTGCGATAAGGCATCGCTAAAGGTAAATCTCACAAATCGGACAAAGAGATAAAAGAGATTTGGAAGATTTGGAAGATTTCTCGCCGTTAGGCGACTAAACAAAAGAAGCGATCTTTACTCGCTCAACGTGCTCTTTGACATACTGAGACAAACGGATAAAAATCTCGGGGGATTATCTTCTGGAAACGAATTAACGTAATTACCATAATTTGTTCCACGAATTCTTATAATTATTATGGAAATTACGGGATAATTACGGAAATTCGTTTCAAAAAAGAAAGGTGTTTCGGAAAATTGTTGTATCTTTGCACGCGAAAAACAATAAAACGTTAGAAGATATGGCAACGAGACGCGAAAAGGCGAAACCGCAGAAGCCACAACTCCGCTCGGCCCAAGGGGACGCTTCGCTTGCGAATAACAAACAGTTGGAGGCGGTGCAAGCGGAGGAACCGAAGGTGAAAGTGAACCATCGTTGCCGATTACTTGATAGATGTATCGAAATACGTGCTGACTGGTGTGGTTATCACGTCACTCTTCAACGATGTAACGGACAAGACAACAATCTACCTTGTAGGTTTAGGCGTTGTTTGTACGACTTTATTGTTAGAACTTAGATTAACCAATAAAAGAAAGGACAAGTAATATGGGAATGTATTTAGTTGGACTATTCGTTGGTCTACCCTGCCTGATTTTCCTCATCTATACTTACACTCCAAGAGGCAAACGTTGGATGAGAGCAAATGGACTACTCTGATTCATTGACACGGGCGATAGCCCGAAATCCCCCCGAGATTTTATCCGCCGAGATTCCGAAAGGAGTCCCGGCGGACTGCGTTGATGTAGTGGGTGAAGCTTCCAAGCTTTGCGGAGTTGCTTGGCAGAGTAGTGGGTGAAGCTTCCAAGCTTTGCAGAGTAGCTTGGCAGAGTAGTGGGGGCTGCAAAGCTTGGGAAACATGAGCTACTACTGCAAAGCTTGGAAGCTTCACCCACTAAAGCTGGAAGCATGAGCTACTACCGCAAAGCTTGGAAGCTTCACCCACTAACGCAATCCGTTTGGGTACAGAGAGAAACAATGGACAAGAAACAATGGACAAGAAGACAATAAACAAAATAACTATAATATATTAACTTAATTATTATTTTTATGATGTACAACAACCTAACAAACAATCGGCGAGGGCGGCCCATTCGGCAGGCTCAGGACAAGCTGTGGCTGATGCTGCTGGCGCTCTTCGCTTGGCTGCTGCCACAGACGGCGGCGGCGGATCTATCGTATGAGGACGATCCCGACAACTACTCGGTGGAGCTGGGCGGATCGAATGTCATCTGGTTCACGGCTCCGTGCTATGACACGAGAGGTGCGGACACGTGGATCTACGACGGTAACCTCCGGGTTTCTGTAGATGGCGCTGACCCCATCACCATCTTCCACTGGGAGTCTGAAACGAACATCGACAACGACAACACAACGTTGAAGGTGAAGTTCACCACCACCGCCGACGGTTTCTTCGACATTACGCTGGGTAATTCGAGGAACACCTTCCGGCTGACCAAGGACAATGGCGGATGGCAATCCGTGGTGCGCAACAGCGACGGCAAGACCTTCGGGTTCAGTGCCGAGTGGGCTGTGCCCTACAACCTTTTAGGCAAGAAGCTGAGGTTCACCTGGTATGTCAAGCGTAACGGTAACTCTGCCACTGTCTTAGACCGTGAAGTGCCTGGCCTTCAGGCGAAGGAGATCTCTATGCCTGCGGCAAGTGCGAAGCTGGAGCCTTTCGTCTCGCTGCCCATGCTGAGCGCGAACAACCCGGGCAAACTGGAAGTACCCTGGTTCCTGGCTTCCGACAGCATTGTCAGTGCCCAGTACGAGTACACCGACGATGCCGGCAAGCGCCATGTGGAAAAGATTGAGAACGTGAAGAGCAGTTCCATCCTGCTTGATGCCAATGTGCCCTACCGTAACTTCCGCGTCGTTTGCAGCTACAAGCAGCCGAGCGACAAGGGGTCTTACCTCATCGAAAACCAGGGGTCTGCTGTTCAGAACATCCCCGTGATTCACGCCCCCGTGGGACTGTCCGCCCGCCAATTGGACGGCCAGGACCTGAAGGTGGAAGTGAAGTGGAACATCGTCTATCCTAACGATGACGACCTGACGCCCACCGACTTCTTCGAGGTGCAGCGTTCGATTACCGGTGAGGAGAAGGACTTCGTCACCATACAACAGTTGCCTTACATCGCTGTCAGCAAGCAGACGACCTATACCTTCGTTGACAACACCCTGATGGATGACATCACGGCTGACATGCTGGTGAATGGCGGTACGCTTGACAAGCTGACCTACCGTGTGCGCCGTACCATCACCAAAGACTGGAACTGGGCCAAGAACACTTGCTCGAGCACGAAGTGCGTTGTCGATAACCTGCACCTGCTGCGCATTGCCAACTATTCGGCTGATTGGGAGGACAAGAATGCCTACACCGTCCGCGTGTCGTGGAACTATGCCGACGAGCATGGGGCAGTGTGGGACGAGCGTGCCCAGATGGTGCTGCGTGTCATGTCGCGCAACAAGGCCGGTGCTGTGGTCGATAGCCTGATTTACAATCTCGACCAGAACGACCGCACACAACGCTACAAGATTGTGAACCTCACGCGCTCGTGCGTGAACTACGATATAGAGATGTATGTGGAGCAGGGCGAGTCGCCCCTCAACTACATCATCCCGACGACGGACAACGGCTACTTCTCCATTAAGTCATACGAAGACTGGGTGACTTTCCGTGACAAGGTGCAGGCTGCCAAGGGCCAGTACGACGTGAATGCCCGCCTCTATGCCGACGTGAATGCCGGTACCATCATGGTGGGCTGGGAACAGGAATACTCCTATCGCGGCATCTTCGACGGTAACGGTCATACACTGACCTTCAGCGTGAATGACCATGGGGTAGAAAATCTTGCTCCCTTCAAGTATGTAGGCAATGCCACCATCCGCAACCTACGGACGGCAGGCACCATTAACAACGACCATAAGTTTTCAGCTGGTCTCATTGCCAATGTCCTGCCCAACTCGACAGTTAGCATAGAGAACTGCCGTTCGTCTATGACGCTTAACTGCAGCGTGGATGGCGATGCCACTAACGGTGGTTTTGTGGCTGTCGTACATGGCGATGCTAATGTCACGTTCCTCAACTGTAAGTTCGACGGCAGCTTTCAGGGGGCTAACAGCAGTCATAACGGTGGCTATGTGGGCTGGACCAACGGACCTGTCACTATTGAGAACTGTCTCTTCGCCCCTGCAAGCATTAACACCAAATCTGAAGGCAGCGAAACGTGGGCACGAGTTGGTTTAGGGTCACTGAATGTCATCAACAGCTATGCCACCCGTGATTTCACAGCATTGGTCGTCATCCGTAATGCCAACGACTGGACTACATTCAGGGATATGGTGGAGACTGCCAGGGGAGAGTATGATGTAAATGCCATTCTTGTTGCCGACGTTAATGCTGGTGACATCTCTATCGGCTGGTACAACGACATTGCCTATCGCGGAACCTTCGACGGAAACGGTCATACGCTGACGTTCAACAAATCGGACTTCTCAGAAAAATTCATTGCTCCCTTCCGACATGTAGGCAATGCCACTTTCAAGAACTTGCGAGTGGCAGGTACCATCGCGTCTAGTCAAATGTATCCTGCTGGTATCGTTGCACAAGTCATTAATGGTACGGCAACCTTTGAGAACTGCCACTCGTCGGTCACCCTGAAAGGTACCATGAATGGTGAAGGCACTCTCGGTGGTTTTGTAGGACGTGTATCCGAATCCAAAGTCACGATGCGCAACTGTAAGTTCGACGGCAACTTTGAGGGCACCAATTGCTATGGTAACGGCGGCTTCATCAGCTGGGTTGATGAAAAGAGCAGTGCAACCATTGTGAACTGCCTCTTCACGCCCGCTAGTGTCACTACCGATCCCAAAAGCAGTGAAACGTGGGCACGTCAGGATTCACGTGGCTCAGTGACGGTCTCCAACAGCTATGCCACCAAGGAATTCATCCACGTCATCAACAACTTCAGTGACTGGGAAGAGTTCAGAAAAGCGGTAGATAGCCGTGGCAATCATAGCGTCAATGCTATTTTGAATGCAGACATCTCAGCAAATACTTCCATAAATAACTTCAAGGGTTTGTTCGATGGCAACGCTCATACCATCGAGATGAGTTGCCCCATGTTCAATTCTGCCGATGGCTACACCATCAAGAATCTGCACGTCAAGGGCGGTTATGGTGGCGACCAACACATAGCAGGACTTGTGGTCAGCAGCTGGAACGCCAATATCCAGAGTTGCTGGGTATCGCCCTCTATCCATTGTAACACAACACATGCCGGCGGCTTCATTGGCCATGCACACGATTCACCGCACACCATCAACAACTGTCTGTACGACGGTGCCATTAGCGCCAAGAACGATGGAACAGCCGGTGGAACATCCTACGTCGGAGCATTCATCGGCTGGGCAGGCGGTGCTGATAACCACGTAACCAATTGCTTGGAAGACGGAAATTATTACTACGTGGATCACGCTGGATTCTGCTATAAGGGGAATGGCGATGCATGGGGTAATACCGGTAACAGCAAAAATAACTATACCTACAAAGGCGTAAGCTGGAACGAAGTCAATTACGCTGGCATCAACCATAGCAATCCGCAGAAAGTGGTCGATAAACTGGGCGCTGACAACTGGTATGTGGATGGCAGTAACGCGCT
>Ga0310786_10002828_pt1 | contig 25913 bp, 34 predicted proteins | sample AusTroGonzalo_MG_FD_203881 | JGI IMG/M metagenome (GOLD analysis project Ga0310786, IMG submission 203881) | Bovine rumen microbial communities from tropical cattle in Woodstock, Queensland, Australia - Gonzalo_03 (v2) (version 2) | ecosystem: Host-associated > Mammals > Digestive system >...
ATACTTGAAGCGGCAAACGCTAAACTCACGGATAAGATAGACCGCATGAAAGCGCAAAGAACACCACGCTGCACCCCAAGGAGGCATCGCTGGCGGCTGAGCTGCTGCTGGAATGCGTGTGCGCCAAGTTGAAACAGGGCTTCATCGTTGACCTGGGACCCCTCGGAACCCTCTACCCTGCCGTCAGCGGCAAGTGGGAGGAAGACCCGAAAGACCTTGCCCTCGCCGACATGACCCCACGCGTGAACTACAAAGGCTCGGACGACATCATGGCAGCCATCAAGGGCGCAACGCTCTCATGGGCTACGGAGAAGGACGAGAAGGAAGGCGTGGAGACTCCCGACGACGACAACTCGCAGACGGGTGGCAACGGTGGTGCGACTGGCGGGGAGCTGGAAGGATAAACGAAGGGATGTAAGATGGAAGATGTAAGAGGGCTGACGGGTGTCGGCTCTCTTTCTTTTTATTAAGAATTTGAGAATTTATGGAATACCACTTTATCGAATACGAACGCATCAAGGAGCCGTTATGCTTAGAGTTCTTCAAGACGTGCATCGCATATCAGCGTGAAGACAAGCACAAGGCATTCACGGGTATTTCATACAAGGAATTGATGCGAAGGATGCACATCGGACGTGAGCGTTTGCAACGGCTTTGTGACTGCATTGGGCGCAACTGGCTCTACTTCAAGATAGAGCACGGCTATATGATAGAGGCTCACAACATCGTGAGCAGTATCGACTGGAGTAAGCGGTTTGTCATATTCGGCAAGCCGTTTTATCACATCAAAATCAATATGTACTACAACAAATAAAAGGAACTATGAACAAGTATCAAGAATTATTGGAAAGACCCGAATGGAAGGAAAAGCGAGAGAGAATCCTTGAAAGAGACGGGCACACATGCCAGTTTTGCGGTTCAACCGACAAACAACTCCAAGTGCATCATTTCAATTATGATGCGCCCACTCCCTGGGATGTCCCCGACAAATATCTGATTACATTATGTAAAGACTGCCACAAGAATTATCACTTTACGTTACTTGGTCTTCGTGAATGTGACAAACATATACCTGATTGTGGCTGGGAAGGATTCTCCATCGAACGACTCAAAAAGCAAGGATTCCATGTCAACGGAAACCATGCCATGTTAAAATTAAATGGTTTCACTTTGTTCCTTACTCATCAAGGGGATGGAGGAAATACGGCTGTGGCAACTTTATTCAAGGATGTGAGCCAAAAACGCTATCATGAAGATGTTGTAGAAACACATCTTATGCTTGATGATTATCTTGAGGAATATCTTGATTTTGATTTTTCAACATTATAAGGAACAATGAAAACAGCAGCTTACATCATCATGCTTGCGCTTTGCGCTGGCATCGTAGTAATGAACTACAAATTGAATGGACAGCCCCGAAAGGAGCAAGTGTATAACTACAAGAAAGGCTTGTATAGTGCAATCATACTGGCCGTTCTTACATCATTGATTTATTGGTTATGACCACGAATTTAACGAATTGAACGGATGGAAGGCAAACCGAAACGAGTACGATTCCGTAAGGATGGAAAACTCGACATCGAATTTGAAACTGAGGACGGACGGACAGAGATAGCCGAGGGTTGTACGCTTCACATCGACACAGACCCAAATAGCGGCGACGAGTTTCCCGTAACGTTTACAGTACACAAAGGCGAACAATATCTGATAAAGGACGCGAATGAAAATCGGACTTGTTGACGTTGACGGGCACAACTTCCCGAACATTGCGCTGATGAAGATTGCATCGTGGCACAGACAGCAGGGCGACACGGCTGAGTGGGCATTCCCCTTCGAGCCTTACGACCGCATCTACATGTCGAAGGTGTTCACGTTCACGCCAGACGATCGGACGGCATACCAATGCCCGGACATCAGACGGGGCGGTACGGGCTACGACATCAAGTCGAGACTGCCCGACGAGATAGACCGCCACACGGGACTGGCTTACGACCTGTACCCGCAGCATGAGTTCTCGGTGCAGTTCTACTCACGCGGTTGCATCCGCCACTGCCCTTTCTGCCTGGTTCACGACAAGGAGGGCAAGATTCACGCCGTGGAGCCGATGGAGCTGAACCCCAACGGGCAATGGATTGAGGTGCTCGACAACAATTTCTTCGCCAACCCCGAATGGCGCGAGGCAGTAGATCATCTTCGCAAGTGCAACCAGCCCGTGAAGTTCCACGGCGTAGATGTCCGCATCATGGACGAAGAGCAAGCCTACGCGCTCAACTCCCTGCGGCTGAAGAACGGCGTACACATCGCATGGGACTTGCCGCAGATAGACCTCACCGAGCGGCTGGAGGCAATGACCAAGTACATCAAGGCATACAAGATTGTGTGCTACGTGTTGGTCGGTTTCAACTCAACCCGTGAGCAAGACCTGTTCCGACTGCGGACGCTGAAACGTCTGGGCATCTACCCATTCGTGCAAGCCTTCCGCGACTACGAGAATCAGCGCAAGCCGTCGCAGTATGAGAAGGACATCGCACGATGGGCAAACCGTGCATGGCTCTTCAAGGCTATGGACTTCCTCGACTTCGAGCCTCGCAAGGGCTTCAAGTGTAAAGAATACTTTGAATAATATGACCGACTTCGACGAACTTAAACAAACCAAGGCGCAGTGCCTGCGGGACATCACCGAGGCACTGCCCAACTACGTGAACCGACTGAACAGCATCGACACGCGACTGCTGACGTATATCGACGACGCTATCTCCGGCAATGCCAGCCACGCCAACCTTATGGAGCTGCTGGGCATCCGCAAGGAAATGCGTCTGCTCGACTCTTACGACCTCGACCCCGAACGGGTGAAGCGGTCGCTGCGGGCCATCGAGGGACAGTGGGCGAACGGGCGACACGTGAAGGGCGGGCTGAAGTTCTCCACCCCTCGCGGCTCGCAGCACGTCCGGCTCATGCCCTTCCAGGCGTGGTTGATTTTCGAGATTTACGCCTTCAAGGTGGACGTGAGCATGGAGCGCGAATACCACGATGGCGACATGCTGCTGCCTACGGAATGGGTACGCGACGGCATGGTGTGGGACACCCGTCGGCTCACTCAGGAGGCGCACTGGTTCCTCACCCGAAAGAGCGGCAAGACGGAGCTGGGCGGCGCGGTGGACTTCACCGAGGTGGGATTCCTGGGCGACGTGAACGGGCAGGCTCTCATCTGCACCAACTCGAGCGAACAGAGCCAGATAGCCTACAAAGCCATCCGCGAGTTTGCCATGCAAGTGGACCCGACGTGCTCGAACCGCATGGGCGGCAAGTACTTCCGCATGACCCGCAACGGACTGAACTGGCAACCAGGTCACCCGATGAAGGGCGAAATCAAGTGCATGGCCGCCGGCAAGACCTCGAAGGACGGACTCTACGCCTCGGTGGTACATGCCGACGAGCACGGACAGGCATCTTATGTAAATGGACATTCTGATATGCAAGCAGCCGTTGACACCTGCTTCGGTTCAACAGGTCCGCGTCGTGAGAAACTGTTACTGCACACTACCACGGCAGGACGTGTCAAAGACGGCCCTTACAAGACCCAGTTAGAGCAAGTGGAAGCATCGTTGCTGCGCGAGATGGACTACCCGCTGGGAGAACCCCACCGCACGCCAGAGGATTATTGGTGTGCTTTTCTGCTTCAGCTTGACAAGTGGGAGATAACTGACGACCTGACGAAGCTCGACGACCCCGAACTGTTCAAGAAGGTGAACCGCTCGATAGGTACGACGGTGCAACCGACGTATTATAGAGAGCGACTGCACCAAGCCGCCACCGGCACCGAAGACACCAAGCAGGAGGTGCTGACGAAGGACTTTAATATGTGGCAGCAGGGCAGGATTACGACGTGGATGAAGGGCGAAAGAATTAGGCCGCTACAAGTGGCGAAAAGAATAACCGATTGCAAGATGGTGGAGGGCTGGCAGAAGGTGTACTGCGGACTCGACTTCTCGCACGGCGACGACCTCTTCGCTATGACTTTTATGGCGGTGAACTACAAGGCGCAGACTTCGAGCGACATCTTCTTTGCCGACACCATCGCGTGGGTGCTGGAGGACGTGATGAAGGACAGCCCCAACCTGCCGCTGTATGAGCAGTGGATTGAGCAAGGCTGGCTGCGCGTCGCCCCCGGTGAGGTTTTCGACTCGATGCACGCCATCAACGAACTCGCGGCCATCGTGGAGCAGGGCATCAACATCGTGTCCTTCGGCTACGACCCCGCACAGAGCATCCAGCCGATTAACCAACTCAAAGCGTGGCTTCAGACGCTCTTCCAGAAGCGTCAGGACGTGTCGGCGGCAGAAATCGCTAAGACCATTCAGAAGATGGTCGTGCCCGTGCCGCAAACGATGATGGTGCAGAACCCGCGAATATTGGAAATCGAAGAGATGATCAAGCGCAACGACCCGTTTATCTCATTTAGCGAGAGCCCCCTGTGGCCCTGGTGCTTCGGCAACTGCGCCGTGGAGGTCAACGACTCCACCAACCTGCGCCGCATCACCAAGGGCGGCCCCGCACCCAGCCACAAGATTGACCCGATACATGCTTTGATGGATGCCGTGTATCTGTTTGACTTGGATGAAGGACGGGTGGAGCAGTGAAGGAATTAAAAGAATGGCCGCTAACGTGGCGGCAAGTCGGGACGGCAGGGAGATGGCTTGAACCTCCGCATGACGGTGCGGGTAAGGCAGACAGCTACCAGTCGCCCCGACGATTTTAATAATAATTATAGGAACTATGACATTAAACGAACTGATTAAGAAGGCGACCACCATTTCACGGCGTTTTACATCGGGCGACATTCCGCTCTACATCAACGGGCGGGAGGTTGACATCGAACTGAAAGAGGTGAAAGTGAACGACAATTACCGCATCGTGATGCAGATTGTGAGCAGGGCGGAAGAGCTGACCGAACTGCGAATACTCGACGAGGTGCAAGTGACGTTCAAGCATTGGAAGCGATTCAACGAAATGCTATCGCAAGGACTTCTGAAGGGTGTCCGCTTCGACAGCAGCGAGGGCATTCATCTCGAATTTGCCGACAACCACACCACCGCCGACACGGGCGACTGGCTGATTCTGGACGAGCAGAAGCGTTGGTGGGTGATGAACGGCGAGTATCACAAGAACATGGTTAAACAAGGAAAGCTGATAAAGGTATGAGACTACCCCGAAAACTGAAGAAAGGCTGTCGGACATTGAACGGCAACCCTCGCACGAAATGGCAGCGCAAGGGACGGCTACACATCGCCAAGACGCTGCAACAGGTGGCTGACACGGCTTGCGCTGCTGCCCTCGGTATGAACTTGATACGTCAGGCGGTCGAAAAGATTCACCCTGTCACGTTCCCGTCGGGCGGTATCGTGGTGCCACCACCTCCGAAGGTAGGCGTGGCACAAATGCCGACGGGCGAAATAGTGCTCAATCGTGAGCAGATAGCCAAGTTGAAGCACCCCATACTCATCGAGCCTGCCGACAGCATCCGCACCACCATATCGGCAGAGATCATGTCGGACGTGCTGACTCGCATTCGATAGTGTTCAAACAAGGACTATCCAATAGCATACGGATAAATCAATATCACATTATAAAGGAACTATGAACATTGGAGTTATTATAATGATTATAGGCTTTTCGATAACCTATACATGTATGCAGATTGTACCGCTATACAATCTGTTGTCAAAATTCGACAAAGAAGAGTGCAAGAAGATGAAGTTGGAAGAATGGTTGTTTGCACCACTATTCTTGCTTCTACTCATTACACCAATAGTCGGGATTATTGGTGGATTGATCTTTCAGGACGAAGATAACAAATGGAATAAATGCCTGGCGATGATTGCTATTTACATCATAATCATTGGAATGGTTATCGCAATAATACAAAAATAGGAACTATGATGATTATAAAGCAAGGGAAAGATTTATCAAAGGAGATGACGTGCCCGACATGTGGCTGTGTCTTCACCTATCAGCCTGGTGAGATTGAAATGCAATACGAGCAGATTTACAATGTGCCCGAAGTACATTGGCGAAGTCATGGCGGGCGACACGACCCAGTTGAAATCAGACACCGCCACATCGTGCGCTGCCCATCGTGTAAATCGAAATGCAATACAGAGAGTTAGGAACTATGAGCAAGGAGAAAATTGAGGAAAGGCAAGACCCTGACAGCGGGTATTTGAATTGTATTGGCGTTGGCGATACCTACGTCAAAAAGCAGATTGCAAGGATTCTGAATCAGAACATATTAAAGTCCGACTATATAACTTATTACCCACATGGCGACAGCATCGACGTGTGGACTAATAATGCGGAATTTAAGAAAAAGGAATTATGAGCAAAGAATCATTGAACGAGGCTCGGCGGGAGTTAGAGAAGGCTTGCGACGAACATATAGCGAGGTACGGGAGAAACGCCCGTGTATATATCTCAGGGCCGATGAGCGGACTGGAGCGTGAGCAGTATTTGGAACTATTCAAGCGGGCGGAGCAGTCGCTGAGAGCGCAGGGATATACGAAGATCGTGAACCCCATCCGAGTGTGGGCGTGCCGGTGGCCGTGGTTGTATCGGATTGTCGGCTATCGGCTGACACTGCTGTATGATCTTTGGTTGCTGATGCGCTGCGACCAAATCTACAAACTACCAGGTTGGCGCGACAGCCGTGGAGCGAACATCGAGAGTTGCGTTGCCTATCACTTCAAGATATGGCCAGTACCGCAAGCGGACATCAAGAAACTCGATAAGAAACTCGCAAAGCTCATGGAAAAGTGGAGCACTAAAAATAATATTATTAACAATTAAAATCAAAAGAACTATGTACGAATTAAATGTGAAGAGTTGGGTGATCATCGTTGCGACCGCCCTGTTTATTTTGTGTGGCGGTATCGGTGGCTGTATGTTCGGAATGCCAAAGTACCGTGTGTGGCAACAGGAGATGTCAGGAAGGGCTGAACTCGCCAAGGCTGAGCAGAACCGTAAGATCAAAATTGCCGAAGCGGAAGCCAATTTGGAAGCGGAGAAACTGAACGCCCAAGCTGAAATCGAACGAGCCAAAGGTGCAGCACAGGCCATCAAGATTGAGAATGGAAGTCTGACACCGACCTACATTCAATATCTCTGGGTACGTCAGCAGAATGCTAACACCAATAATCGAATTATCTACATCCCCACCGAGGCTGGTTTGCCTGTTTTAGAAGCAGGGCGTGTGACAAACAAGGAATAATAAAGACTATGGCAGAGAATTTAACGGAAATCAGGAAACACATCGAGCGGACTGTGACACATATCGCCCGTGAGCATGGTGTAATGGATGAAGTGGTGTGGAAGCAGATGTTTGTTGCATCGGCTGAGAAATTCAAAACTAAAAAGATCAAGTTTATATGAAGAAAGGATTTTGGATTGTGGTGGCGTTGCTGATTGCGAGCGTGGCCATCAATGTGTGGTTCTGGACCACTGAGCCAGAGCCGAGTATTGTCATCAAGCGTGACACGGTGTGGAAAGATTCGATTATCCGTGAACCTTTGCCTGCTGAGACCATCAACACGGGGCGCACAGTGTATCTGCGCATCCCCGTGCCTGGTCCCAGCGATACCATCACGCTGCATGACTCGATAGATGTACCCGTGCAGATCTATCAGAAACGCTACGACGACAGTCTGTACACAGCATGGGTCTCAGGCTATGAGCCGAACCTTGACAGCATCGACCTCAGACTGCCGACGATCACCGAGACAGTGACGAAGACCGTGGTGAAGCCATCGCCGCTGATCACGTTTGGTGTGCAAGTAGGTGGTGGGTATGGCGTGTTCAACCGGAAGCCAGACATATATGTAGGCGTAGGTGGGCAGATCAACTTGTGGAGGAAATGAATGGATTTCTCGACATGCTCGAAATGACAGAAAAGTAAACCTATTAAGAATAAAAAGGCGTAATATATATGAAGACAGCGATATTGATAATTATAGCGTTGGTGGTGCCAGTGGTTGCCATCGCGTTTTGGGTGCTGATGAAGTCATCAGACCAAGGAGAGGATAATAATCCGAGTGAAAGTGATGACGAAACACAGAGAGACACACAGGGGACAGGCACCACTGTGCTATCCGACGATGATTCGTCGGATAGCACAGATGGAGCCAGTCCCCATGTGTCGCAGGAGCCGCACGAGGAATATGCGCCGAAGTTTGTTGTCGGCGACAGGATAACCAACGGTACTGACACTTACACCATCCAGGACGTGAAGCCGAACGGCTATCTGCTCGAAGGCCAGCCGCCACTCTATCTGCCGTTCACGGAGGAGGACAAGTGGGAGTTGGCGCAGGACATTCCCGATGTGTCGCCACATGACGATGACCGCTTCCGTGGTATCTTCGACGGAATGGTAGCGTATCTCAGGGATGTGATCGACCTCGAAAAGACCACCACGACCTACGGCGTGCTGCTCGGTACATGGGCTGAGTGCTATACCCAGGCGACATCGGGAGGCGGCTACGGCGAACGCATCTATATCCCTGAAAACTTCCCGCAGATCACACCAACGGAAGGCTCTAACGTCAACTCTTTAGTGCTGGAGCAGATGTGCGCCATGATGTTTTACATGGTACTCGCCGAGGTGATGCCAGAGAAGCGGCAGCAGTTGGCAGAGATGACGATGAACTACACATGCGACAACCGCACACACCCTCTATATGGTTGGATGTTCTACTCCGATCCAAGTTACGCTCGCATGATGGCCGCAATTATCGTCACCACCACCCACAGTCAGGAGGCGGTGGATGCCATGCGCAAGGAACTTGGCACGAAGCCAATCGAGTACAAAAACGATATTAGTGAGTTGTGGTTGGATTTAACCAAGTTTATGCCACCCGCCCCGGGGCCGTACCTTGATGCCTACAAGAACCGACCAAACGGCACGCCAGCAGGTGATGTTCTGTCGAATGGTGATCTGTCTGAAGACGTTTCCGTCGAGTTTGAGGTGGCTGAGAATTATTCCCTTGGCACTAATCGCAAGGAGTTCCGACAGCGCACCATCCAGGCCGTTGCCAATAAGGAATGCAAGGTGCAGCACCTCTTCGGCAAGAATCGCACCGTCACCGACCCGAAGTACGGAGAGATGACCTTCACGCCAGTATTCGGCCAAGACACCATCGGCATTGAGATTCCGGACAATGGAGCCATCGCCAACCTTGTCTATACCGTTGGTGTGGCATGCTCAAATAGCCGTAAGCCATTGCTGACAGCAGAGTATGGCCGTCGTCGCCCAGGACAGGGCTGTTACGATCCGTCGGCCATCATGCCACCAGACTACAAAGCCCTTGTGAACTACGCCATCGAGGATGGTGACGGCCACCGCACGGGATTCTATAACCAGGGCGGTGACTACGTGGATGATCATGGAAACCATATTGGCGACTATGAAACCTATTACCAGAGTCAGCTCTATGCCAACTCATACCCGAGTGGCCACAGTGCCTACATAGCCGGTGTGACACTGGCACTGATGGAGGTGATGCCAGACAAGATCAGTCCATTGATGATGGCTATGGGATGGTTCCGTTTGAGCCGTTGCATCACTCGTTACCATCACCTGAGCGATACCACCATAGGTATGCTCTGCGGTATGCTGTTCATGCCGATCGTTCGTGCGTGCAAGAATATCGGCATGGCGAAGTTGGTGGATAAGGCCAAACAGGAATATCAGAAGATTATCAGTGGCGAGACACCCGCACCGTCACCAGAGCCGACGGAGAAGGTGAACACCAGTCTGTCGTGGGTGTTGGGCGGCTATGGCTCGTGTCATGTCGATGCCGGTGAGCAGCAGATGGGGCACTGTTGCACGAAGGAGGCAAATAAAGACCGCTACCCGTCGATTGAGGTGTCGCAGACCGTGAAATTCAAGATCGAGGGGGCTAACGTGAGCACCATCGACGGCAAGACGGAGGGTATCTTCGAGGCCGGAGCGCAGTATGTACTGATGTGCCCCGCCGTGACCGACGGTAAGGACAGGACGGCCACGATCACGCTGCGAAATGATAACGGTGTGCGCAAGATATACTACACGCTGAGTCTTCGCGGCACGCACGACGACGGCCCTGCTGAGCGGTAAACCCTCGCAAGTGATTCCCGTGATAAGTAACAAATAATATCAAGAGTTATGAAAGAAGCATTGACAAAAATTATGTATCTGGTTCTGCTGGCAGGTTGCCTGCTCGGAGCCATTGGCGGTTTTGGCTATTGCTGGTGGTGCCATCAATACCCATTCGCAGTCGGTATCGCCATCCTCGCTTATTCGGCATGGCCTCAGTTCAAGAAGTATTTCTGGGAGATTCAGAAATGAATGAGAGACTGATAGAAGTTTTGTCGCTGACGTTTGGCGGTGTCATCGGCTGGGTTGTCGGAAAGTTTGAGCCTGCATTCCCTCTGATCATCATCGCCACGCTGTTCGTCTTGTACGACGCTTGGAGTGCCTACGAACTCGACAAGCGCGTTCACATTATGTACCCCAAGAAGAAGCGTGAGCAGGCGAAATTCATGTCGTATAAGTTCCGACAGGTGATCCCCACGCTCATCGAGCGGTTTGTCATCATTATCCTGGCCTACTGCGTAGAGCGGTGGATATTCGTTCACATCGACGTGCCACTCAGTTATATAGCCGCTGGCGTGGTATGCGCAGAGCAACTGCTGAGTATCGCAGAGAACAAAGCGTCTTGCCGACTGCCTGGCGACAAGCACGCCCGCGTGTGGAAGATGCTGGCCAAGGTGCTCATCGACAAGACGGCGAGGCACTTTGATTGTGACACTTCGATACTGGAAGACGACCTTCAGCACATTGAGACGGGTGAGACAGTCATCGAGCGACCGAAGCGACCGAAAGCTAAAAAGCGCGGTCCCGTCCCACCAGGAACGGCCACGGAAGACATTGAACCAATCAACGAAGATTTATGACGACAATCTATAAAGTTGGCTCTCGTGGCGAGGGCGTGAAGATGCTCCAGCAGGCTCTGTGCAAGGCTGGCTACCCGATGATCTGTGACGGCATCTACGGTACTGTCACGCGCGACGCTGTGGTGGAGTTCCAAAGGAAGCACCACCTTGTGAGTGACGGCATCGTTGGCCCAGCGACTATCGCCCTACTGCTGCCCACCGTCTTCCGCCTGAAGAAGTCGAAGCGCACGATACGCGAGATCATCATCCATTGCACCGATACCCCCGAGGGCCGCGACTACACCGTGGATCAGATTCGTGCCGACCACAAGCGGCAGGGCTGGAGCGACATTGGCTACCATTATGTCATCTACCGCAACGGCCACATCGAAAACGGGCGTGATGTCGATCTGATAGGTGCCCACTGTCAGAAGGGAGGCCACAACACCTACTCTATTGGCGTGGCATACGTCGGAGGCTGCGAGAACAAGCCTGGTGTGCCCTACGAGAAGCAGACGCGCAAGGACACGCGGACGCTGGCGCAGAAAGCCGCCTTGATGAAGATCATCGAAGACTTGCATAGGCTCTACCCCGATGCAAAGGTCTATGGCCACCACGACTTCGACCCAGGGAAGCAGTGTCCATGTTTCAATGCCCGTACAGAATACGCCTCTTTGTGATTTATTTTTGTTATATATTGTAATAGTACGTTTTTCATTTAACTTAAAGTTTATGTTTTTTAGTTATTCATAAGTAGTAATGATTGTTTTAGATTGATTAACCATCGAAGGCTTGCAGCGGCGAGCCTTTTTTTGAATCCTTAAACTCTCTTAAAAATTTGGGCGATTTCTTGCAACTTTCAGGAAATCGCCTTATATTTGCACCGTTCAAATATGTGTGCGGCAGAAGATGTCGCTTAACCAAGCGGCTATTTTTTTGCCCAATAGGTAAGGAAATACTGGCAGCAACCGCGTGGCGTAGTGGAAACACCGCCAAGGCTTAGCACACATAGAGCCTGAACAGCGCGTAGTGCTGCTATTTTAATTTTTAATGTTCAAACTATTATGTGTAACAAATCATTTGAGAAAAAGATGAAGGAGCGCAACGCTGCCCATCTGCTGTTAGCCGAGTTCGTAAAGCGTGAAGCCGAAGACATCGCCCGTGCATTAGAGCCGCTTATCCCCATTTACGGAGAAGTGACACACGAGTCGCTGAAGGACAACATGCGAGTAGTGGCGCAGACATTCGCAGGGCTTGCCCTCCAACTGATTGACCACAACAGCGCACTCGCCCCCGAAGACACCGACAACATGATCCTACCGTGCGGAGCAAAGAAGATGCACAGCACCCTTGAAGAGTTGTCGCGATTCATCGAAGGCACACGGCAGCTGATGTGGACTATTGGCGACAAGCACTACGATGACCCTGCCATCAAACTTGTACGTGAGACATTCTTTGAGTACGACACCCAAATGTAACCGACTATGAAAGAGATTTGGAAAGACGTCAGGGGCTTCGAGGGTCGCTACCAGGTGAGCAACCTCGGACGAGTGAAGTCATTGGCAAGGATGGTAACTCACAGGAACAAGGTTGGAGGTTTAACTGATAGGCCAATACCTGAAAGAATATTAAGCACAAATAAGACTAAAAGGGGTTATCTTATCGTTACATTGTGTAAGGATGCTAAAATGTATTATCATTCTTTGCACCGTTTAGTCGCATTGCATTTTTGCGATGGATATAAGCCAGGACTGGTTGTTAATCATAGGGATGAAAATCCAGAAAACTGCCAAGCATCAAACCTCGAATGGTGTACGTACAAATACAATAGCAACTATGGAACAGGCATAGCAAGGTCGTCAAGTAAACTATGGAAGGGCATTGCTCAATATGATAAGAATGGTAATTTAATAGCAACGTATAAAAACGGCAAAGAAGCATCCGAAAAGACAGGATTCCCTCGCCCAAGTATTTCTGATTGGTGCCGTGGTGCACATCCATGCAGAGCAGGATTTATTTGGAAATTCTTGTAGTATAGAATTATTTTCTTATCTTTGCACCGAGAACATCTAAAACGAATAAATTATGAAAAGAAGAATTATTATTTTAACAGCTATGGTGGCGATGGCTGTGTCATGCGACCAAATGAGTAATAAGTACGGACGAGGTGGGGATAATGCCTGTCAGTATGTAAAGGAACAGGTACCAGGACTACGAGAAGATATTGCGAGTGTAGAAGTTATCGAAGAAGATTCATTGCTGAGCGATATTGGTCTAATATTCGGAAGTACAATGCTTGCTAAGTCGAGTGTAGAATTTCAGGAAGGAACCCTATCAAAAGAAAAATTCAAAGCCATTATAGATAGTTTGTCACATGATGCTACGGATGTGGAATACTCATGGAGATTTAGTAATGTAATAAATGATTCATTAAGAGCATTACAGAAATATTGCGGGCAATGGAGGAAGGTTTATACCGTGCGAGTGACCATGAAAAGTGGAACTACAAAAGCACCGCGAGTAATGATGGACAATGATGGTATAACTCCACGTATGATAGAGCGTGATATGGAAAACACAATCAGAGATTTTACAAATAAAATACTTGATGCACAAGAATTGCTTTGGGTATATTAGCATATAATAGGAACATTCCCTATTATTAGATTCAAGAGCGACCGCGAGGCCGCTTTTTTTTGCTCTTTGGTAAACCTTAAACCTAATAATCCACGCATTATGTATGATAGGACTTGAAGTAAACGATGCGGTCATCCTGGAGCAGCAGCGAGTGCTCGAAGCAGCTCTCTCCACCAAACCCAAGACTCAGAAAGCCTTGCAGAAACTCATCCGCAAGGTTATCATGGAGGCGAGGGCGAAGGTGTCAAGTGCCGCCAGCAACAAGATGAAGAACGACCCGCGAGGAGCAGCGCAGGCCGTGCGCACGTCGGTCTATAAAAAGATACTTGGTGCAAACATCAATATATTCAGTTCTCGCAAGGCTCACGGACAGAACAGCTACGAACCGCCACGAAAAGGAGTGAGTGGCAGAGGTGGCAACCGTCGCACACGATCAGGGCGCACACGTCAAATCATGGGTTATGCGCCACTTGACAGAGGTTTCATCCTTCGTTGGATTAATGATGGCACACCGGGTGCAAGAAATATCGAGTTCACACCAAACGACCGTCGCAAGGTGGATAAATGGAACAAGCACCCGAACACTGGTAATCGTGGCAACATCTCAGCCCGCAACTTCTTCCGTGGTGCTGGTGAGCGAGCCCTGGCACAAGCAGCCGACAACCTCGCCACACTGATAGACACCGAACTCGAAGCGATGCTGAACAAGAAGTCAACCGCTTGACTTTCGCAATTCAACCGCTTAAAATCGGAAATTCAACCGCTTGAAATTTTTAACCCCTAAATTTTAACGATATGGCAAAACTGACATTGAAGTGCAAGAAGATTCCCTTCAAGCACCCGAAAACCAAACAGCCTGGTTTCGTGGCCCGTGTACTCACCAACGGCACTGAGTCGTTTGACGACATCTGCGAGATTGCAGGCATGAACACCACCTATGCACAGGAGGAAATCGTGGCCTGTGCCGGACTGATGCTCAAAGCAGCTGCCCGACAGTTGAAGAACGGCAAGATTATCGACCTCGGGCCTCTCGGCAAACTCTATCCATCGGTATCAGGTAAGTGGGTGGAGAAAGAGGAAGACCTTGCGCTGACCGACCTCACACCCCACTGCAACTATCGCCCGTCACAGGAGATAGCCGAAGCCATCGCAGGCGCACAGCTCGGATGGGCTACCGCCAAGGACGATGACAAGGAGGAAACAGAGCAGGAGCCTGAGACACCCGGCAACGGCGAAGGCGGCGAAGGTGGCGACACCCAGCCCGAACTGGAGGGATAAGTAAACCCCAACACACATTTAACCCGATTAGTGAATGCCCACTAATCGGGTTTTATAGTTTATGGCAGATAGCATTCTTAGGCTCAAAGTCGAATCGCAAGAATACGACAACAAACTAAAGCGTGCAGCCGAAGGGTTGCAGCGATATGCCGACGGTTGCCGCAAGGCTGGCGGTACACTCACGCAGTTGGATGATGGCGTGGAAGATTTCGTGAGGGAACTCGGCAAGATGGAAACAGTCTCGAAGTCGGCCAAGGGCAGTATCAGCGAAATGACCAAAGCCTTCACCGATCTGAGCGTGCAATACAACAAACTGACCGACGAAGAAAAGAACTCACCGTTTGGAAAAGCGTTGGCTCAGTCACTCGAAACACTGAAAGGCCGCATTCAGGAAGGCAACAACGAACTGAAGACCATTAGTGGCAGCATCAACGATACTGGAGGATTCCTGAATACCCTCAAAGACAAATTTACGATCAACATTGACGCGCTGAAACTGTTCAACGCTGGCGTGACCGCAGCCAAAGCTGCTCTCGACGTGGCGAAGGATGCCTTCTTTGCATCGGAATCAAATGTCGATGAGTGGGGTCGCACTGTCGCAAGTGCCGAAAGTGTTTATCAAGGTTTTTTGCAATCACTCAATAATGGTGATTTCTCCGGATTTATTGGGCACATAAATGAAATCATCAAAAAGGCACAAGAGGCATACAATGCACTTGACGAGCTTAATACTCGAATGACCATCATCAATCCTGAGCGCACTCGATTGCAAGCCCGTGCCACCGAGTTGAAGGCTATCATTCGCCGTGAGGGTGCAAGCAGTGAAAAAGGTCAGGCTGCACAATCAGAGCTTCGTCAACTTGAAGGTATGTTGACGCAAGCGTTCAAGACCGAATCGCAGTTGAATATGAATGCTTTCAAGGCTCAGGTGGATAAGAAACTACAGGAAGCAGGCATTAAACTTGGAAAGCGTGACTATGATTTTCTGATGCGCACATTCAGCAGCGATGCCAGTTATATGGCAATGCGGCGCGGTGCGAGTGGTTCAGTACAAATGAACTACGAGGCAGGAGGTTCTTATGATGAGGGCTCAGTAAGTAAAATCGATACAAGAAACATCAATCAGCGTTTGCTCGATCTCTTCACGGACGAATGGAGAAAGGAATATGCACCGTTACTAAATGCTGCTTTCTCGGCTCGTGGTGGTGCTGCCAGTACCATGCTTGGTGATGCCCGTTACCTTAAAGGTGGCGGAGGATCAGGTGGCGGTGGGGGCAGAAATGGAGGAGTATCAACAGAAATCACCTATGCCGCTGATAGTATCACAGCGATGGAAAAGGAGGTGAGCGATCTCACCAAACTTTGGAAGGATTGCGGTGCTGCCGTCAGGGATCAGTATGCCGCACAACTCGCGGAAGCACAACTCCGTCTCGATACAATTACGGGGAAAAACAAAAAAATAGCCTTTGACAGTGAACAGGCAGCAAAGCAGGTGGATGTTGCAAGAGGTAAGAACACAGCGCAGACATCTGGCCTCGGCAATATTATGAGCAACTTCGACGTAGGTACAGGACTGTCGCCTGAAGCCATTGCCGCAGCTAATCAATGGATAAATGATATGGTGGATGGTGGACAGAAGGTGCAGAACTCGTGGAAGAACGCGGCAACAGCCATTAGTTTGGTTGGTACCGCCATGTCCGCAGTTAAAGACCCTGCTGCACAAATCGCATCGACTGTGGCAATGGCTATCGCCAACATCGCAATGGCCTATTCGGAGAGCCTGGCAAAGGACACAACAAACAAGTCAAACATCTGGTACTTCATCGCCACAGCAGCAGCCGCAATGGTGAGCATGGCGACTACCATCTCAAGTATTCATGGTGCCACTGGTTATGCCGAAGGCGGTATGATCAAGGGTAACTCATACAGCGGGGACAACATCGGGGGATTGGTCGATGGTAGCCAACTTGTCGGTTTGAATGCCGGCGAAATCGTGCTCAACCAGGCCCAGACCTCAAATGTGGCGAACGCTCTGAAAGGCGGAGGTATGGGCAATATGCACTTGACGGCACGCCTCGACGGTAAAGACCTGTTGCTATCCATCGACCGCACGGGACAGACAATGGGCTACGGGCAACTTGTGTTTTTTAAATAACCAATAAAAACATCGATATGGCAGTATTAGGAAATACACTGATTATAGCACTCGAAGGAACGGCCATTGCCGCATCTAAGAATGCCGACATCGACAACGGCTGCGAGACGATTGAGATAGCATCGGCCAGTCAGAACCAGTGGAAGAAGTTTATAGCCGGACGCAGGGAATGGTCGGTATCGGTGGATCGTATCGTCATGGCGACATCGGATGTTAGTACAGACCTGCTGCGGGTCGGCACGACCTACACCCTCGCCGTGATGAGCGGATCGACGGTCATTATAAGCGGCAGTGCCATCTGTACCCATGCCAACGTGAAGACTCCCATCAATGCGATTGCCAAATGTAGTCTTCAGTTCAAAGGCACCGACGCACTCAGCACGTCATAAGTAAACCCACGCACGGGATTGGCGCGATATGAAAAGAATGTTATGGCAATCCACTGGCAGATTAAATTCCATTCGCTCAGAGCCGACACGCAGTACACCGTCAATATCTATGACTCGACGTACAGCGGCAGCAACCCCATCCAGTTGAAGGGTGGGGCGCAGCCGTTTACCACCCAGGAAGATAGCGACGCAGACCCATTCTGTCCCGTGCGCAAGCAGAGCGGTTCGATTCATATCGTGGATGACGGCCTCGATGCCAACGGCCACGCCTGGGACTGGCGCACCATCGTGCCGATGACCGACACCGCGCGACCCGTGACGCTGACAAATGCTGGCGGCACAACACTCTGGCACGGCTTTATGCAAGCACAGAATTACGGTGGCGTGTTATATGGCAACCCGCAGGAAAGGGAGTTTCCAGTGCAGTGCCCTCTGTCGGTGCTCGGGGCCATCGACGTGGATTACCAACAGTCCGCCATCCAGAACTTCGCCTATCTGCTTAACTATATTGTGGGGTCAATCCCCACATTGAATATCGAGACGGTGGTGATCCAGGGCGGCAGTGACGCGCAGGCATGGCTGCTGAAGAAGTTAGACTGGAACAACTTCGTGACTGAGGATGAAGACGGCGTGTTCTCCGCCCGCTATAAGCTCGATCAGGTGTTGTCGGACTTCTGCCAGTTCTGGGGATGGACGGCCCGCACATTCCGCCGCACGCTCTATCTGACCTGTGCCGACGACACGGCAGAGACTTCCTTCCTGACGCTGACCCGCCAGCAACTCGAAACAATGGCAGGCGGATCGGCAGCAGGCACAACGGGCGGCGCATTCACCACGATCCCGCTCACGGGCGACATCTTCGCCTCCACGAGCAATGACGACTTCCAGCAGCGCGGGCCGTCGAAGGCCACCGTGAAAGCCGATGTGAATGCCAACGACCGCGTGGTGAAGGTGTTCCCCGTTTCGGTGGAGAAGGATTTGGAAACGAACGGATGGACGTGGGTACAGGAACAGGGTGAAGATTTGGTGGGCTATTTCGAAACTAATAGCCATTTGAACAGTTTCGATACGGCAATCCTCTCAGGCACCAGGAACTCCAACCAATGCTATTTCTCACGCCGGCAGATATATACCAGCAAAGACTCTGATGCACCTGTTGACGCAGATATGATGGTGTTCAAGAATATTGCCAACTACTCTGAGCCATACTTCTCCCTGCAGACCAAAAAGGCGATGGCCTTTGCAGGCGGGTGTCTTAAGATCAGCGGCACAATATATACTGGTGCCAGGGTGACAAGTTGGGTGGAGAGTACACGACTGAGAATGCGTATCGGAATAGGTATGTATCGCGCATCTGCACGTTGGTTTTATCTTGATCCCAATATTGGCGGCATTCTAATTGATAGCGGTTGGTCACAGCAAGGAACCGCGAAATGGTGTAATGGCGGTGTGGTTGGAGGTAATATCAATGGTGTTGCAATGGTTGGAACACCCGCATTATTATCCCATGTATTTTATTTCCCATCTATACCAGTCACCGACAGCGATATGAACAATCTGTACGGCTATGTGTTTGTGGATATTGGTGATTTTATCTCTAACGGAGTGGCATCAGAAGGGTTCGAAATCGCTGACCTCACAATCACATATACCAGGGACGGATATGTTCTTCCGCGAATACTTGGAGAGACCCGTGGCCGTGAGGTGAAGGAGGAGCGTGTAACATCGAAGGAATACAAGGCCACGAACAATACGGGTACAGGCATGGAATGGAATGCCGACTGTATCTATGCCAGCGACAATAATATGAAGTATGGCTACGGCCTGCTGATGAATGCCGACGGTACGTTTCTGGAGAAAGTTGCGTACAACGGCACTAATGAACACCCGGAGCAGCACCTTGCCAACCGCGTATCGAACTACTGGCAACAGTCGAAGCGCATGGTATCTCCTGATCTTCGTTACAACGAGACGGTGCCCATCACTGGCGGCACGTTCGCCCTGAAGTCGCTCACACCTCAGTATAAGGTGACTCTTGACGGCACGACGCTCTATCCCATCGCCTTCTCGAACAACTGGCGCGACGACACGATGAAACTAACCCTTTTGCAGATGTAACGACTATGAAGCAATTATCAAGACTCGGCATACAGCGCATGATCGACACCTCTGGCTCCGCAGGTAGCGGCGGCAGCGGCGGAAATGACATATCGCTCGCAGGCTACGCGACTGAGGCGTTCGTGGAAGAGAACTACCTTTCCAAAGAGTTCTTCCTTCGCTTGTTCGGCATCCACGGTACGGATGAGAACGACGATCCTGTGGATGTGGAGCCAAACGACCCAGATACGACCATCACCGACATAGAGGCTAAATATGGCTTCTGGTCGGACTCGTTCGTGTCAGCCTTTGGCCTTGGGGAAGGTGGTGGTGGCGGTGGTACGCTGACCCTGAATGAGCCTCTTAATAGAATCAACACAGACCTGAACAATGCCAACCCGACAACTGCCAACAGAACACTGGTATGGAATGGCAGCAAGTGGACTTACAGGGCTCTGACAGATGGAAGCGTGACATCGGTCGGAATGTCCGTACCGACTGGCTTTGCCGTTACAGGATCACCGATCACATCCTCTGGCACTCTTGCCCTCAGTTTCGCTACTGGCTATTCCCTTCCATTGACAGCCGACGTGGAGAAGGGTGTGACGGCCTATGGCTGGGGAAACCATGCCAATGCAGGTTACGCCCTGGCGAGTAACGTATATTCCAAGGCTGATGCCGACGGCAGGTTCCTGACGATTTCCTTCTTCCGCTCGCTCTTCAAGGCTTATCAGTCGGATAATACGACTGAAGTGGTGCCGAACAATGGCGACACCTCGCTGATTTCTTCCATCAAGGCGATGTTCGGCCTGTGGACGGAACAATATCTAAGCGCATTTGGCCTTGGCACGTCTGGCGGCGGTACGGTGTCGTTGTGCGAACCGTTGAACAACATCAATAACAACATCAACCAAAATCCCGCGGTCAATGGTGCTACGTTCGTGTGGAACGGCAACACGTCTAAGTTCGTGTATTCCAATGCAAACGGACAGAAATTGTATGTCGGCAGCGGTGGCTTGGAGATTGGCAACAGCGGCAACCTGACGGTAAGCGGTTCTGCTACTGTCACTGGCAATGTCGAAGTTAATGGCGGCGGTTTCGTGAAGAGCGATTCGAGCAACGATTATGTACTTCTTGCTGGCGGCGGAACTGCTAAACTAAGCGATATCGGCGGCGGTAGTTACCTGCCACTCACTGGAGGCAAGTTGTCGTTGTCAACTCTAAGCGGTTTTGTTGTTGACCGTGCCAGTAATGCGAACTCATTCGTTACGTTCAAAGGCAATGTGTCAGACAACGCTGGCACTTTGTTGGGCTATCTCGGATTCTCGGATATTAATACACCTGCCTTCCGCACCACTGGCGGTACGAACAGAACACTCTGGCATTCAGGCAACTTCACACCGAGCGACTATGTGCCTACGACAGCATTAGACACGGCACTTTCTTCTTATGCCCTGAGTGCTAATGTGTATTCCAAGACAGATGTCAACGGTTTTACTTGGTGGGGTGCGTCGTTATCTAATGGTGCGGTAAGCGGTGACATGACGAATGTCGGAGATATTACACTGAGTAAAGGTGCTGGAAATAGGCAACTGTCAATAACAAAAGGCGGTTCAGTTAGTATTGCCGCATCCACTTCTACGTGGGCATGCTCATATAACGCAAAAACCAAAGACGGTTCTTCAAATTTAGGTGCTTACGGGTTTTACGGTTCTGGCGACACCTTGACGAGAATGTATATCGGAACGTCCTACACTGGTACTTGGATATCTATATTGCCAAGTGGAAATGTAGGTATCGGTGTGGATTCGCCCACTTCCAAACTCCACGTTGACGGAACATTTAATGTCACTGGCAACTCAACCATTGGAGGTACATTTGAAGTCACAGGTGCGGCTACACTTTCATCAGCCCTTAGCGTGTCAGGAGCAACTACGCTTTCATCGACATTGACAGTCGCTGGAACCACGAAGCTCCAAGGCAATGTGTATATCAGCAACAACAAGTATATCTATTACAGGGACAAGGATGATACGGATTATAAAGATGTTTTCCGCCTCAATGGTAGTAACCGTCTGATTATAGGGTATGGAATCAGAACACTGTCTGATTCTTATACTTCCATATACGCTGGCGCAAGCGGAATGAAGTTCTTCACCAACGGAACGACAGAGAGAATGATTATCACTGCCAGCGGTCTTGTGGGTATCGGTTCAACAGACGAAACCAACTTTATCACCGAGAAATTGTCAGTCAAAGGCAACATCAGAACTAATGACAGCGACGGTGCTTACATACAAATTGGTGGTGCAAGGATTGTATGGGACAACACTAACAAGGCGCTTAAAGTCATTCAGAGCGACAATTCAACTGCTGCCAATTTGTATGCCACCGGTGCAGTCAGTGCTTTCGGCATCGGTTCTTCTGCAAGCGGCCTGAGTCTGTGCGCACCGTTGAACAACATCAACACTAATATATTATCCAATCCTACGGTCGATGGTGCTACGTTTGTGTGGAACGGCAACACGTCTAAGTTCGTGTATTCTTCCGCATCGGGACAGACGCTGAGAGCCTATACGATGTACGTTGACGCAGGCGGTCTGACCGTCGGCAATAGCGGCAACCTGACTGTCGGAGGTGCTGCGACGGTAACTGGTGCTATGACGGTTGAAAACGGAAACATCGTGGTAACGTCAGGAAGTGCGGCTATCGGTACGACTGTAAGCAATTCATACAAGTTGAGGGTGAACGGTGCTACCTTTATGAAAGAACTGTACCTTTCTTCATCGACATCTTCATCCCCAACAAACAGGCTTCGTCTGTATTACAATAGCGGCTTTTACCTTTCAACTGGCAGTACGGACATCACATACAGGAATCTTACGGTTACCGTTGGTACAGCCTCTCCATACATCGACAAGTCTTGGATTGTCACTTCTGATATGAGGTTGAAGACCATCGTATCTAACGCTGGCGCAAGCATCGAGCAGATAGCCGATGCACCGATATTTAATTACAAGACGCAAGATGGCGGCAGTGACGTGATGCTCGGAACGTCAGCGCAATACTGGCAGACTATATTTCCTTGCGCTGTCAAGGATGCACCGAACGGCTACCTTGCTCAGGACTATCCTGCTACGGCTCTTGCTGCTGCTGTGATAACGGCCCGCAAGGTGGTTGACCACGAGCAGAGAATCAGGCAACTGGAGATTGAGAACGAGGAACTGAAGAAAGAACTGAAACAACTTAAAGCAGCATGATATGGCAAACTCAAACGGTAAGATAACTGCACCTGTAGGCATAGGCGACATTCAGACTGTATTGTCAAGCGGAGAGACGAGCATTGGTAATCTGTGCCGACTGTCTGTCATCAATATGTGGGCGAAGTACAAACCATTGAAAGGTTGTCCCATTGACATCACCAATCAGATGACCAATAATACTTGGCGCACAGACACCTACCTTGTCAACCACTCTATCACACCTTGGTGGAGGGGTACTGACGGGAAGTACGGCCTTGATTATAGCGGAGGTTTGGTAATCGCAAGAACGGGTCAGAATGATTTCCATACTGAGCTTAACAGTCTTGCTAATAATAAGGTTGACGGCAACCTCAACGGATGGGAATATAAGAAGCCAAACGGCAACGGAACCGTTGCGAACGGCGACCTCAAGAGTTACTACAACTTCTTGGGCTATAACCACAATGCGCCAAAACCAGTGCAGGGCATGTCTGCTGGCGACGAGATTGTAGGCACAAGCGGCTACAACGGTTCTCTATGGACGTTGGAACTGGATTGGAGAAGTTCTGACGACAATGACAGTGGCATTGACAACAGAGACTTCCTGATGGTTAAGGATATTATCACCAGCAGACCACTATACGAAGGCATTGCCATATACAGGAAGGACAGCAATGGTGATTACGACGTGATGGCATGGAATATCGGCCACACATGGACGGGGAAAGGTTTGTTTGAGGGGGAGACTTCTTCAACAGGCGAGACCCAAGACCATGCTGAGTTCAAGTACAGCGGGACATATTATGCCATCCCTGTACTGTTCTCTCCAAGCACAGCGTTGACGGACGAAAACGAACTGGCACAGACCACGCCAAACTATTCCAACAAGCCATCGTCTGGCACGCCTTACCCGATATGGATAATAACATATCCATACACGGATTTCGTGGAGTTCACGACGAGAAGGATAGAAAGCGCCCAAAGATATGGCTATCCTTGGCTTAGTAATTCCAAAGCTCTTCCGCCTTTGTCTGGGAGTACTCTTTGCTCGTGGGCAAGCAGACTGTATATAGATAAGACTGTTGACCCAGATTGGTATAACAACACAAACTCTTTTACCCTTACTGTATATGTGGTTGACGACACATGGGACGGCACACCACCTAATGACGTGAATCGTAATATTTCCAAGACCATAACAGTGCCAACAAATACACGTTATACTGCGATTGAATGGGGCGCAAACAAAGAATACCCTATATTGCAACTCGACATCAACCATCAGTGGTATGTAATGGTGTATATGAGCGGCGGATATGGTCTTGTCAGGAAGATAGCACTTATCATGCCACCAGCAAATTCATTACAGACAACATAGTATTAACATTTTAAAATTTTAAATTATGGGAACATTTAACATTACGAGTTCTAACTTGAACAACCAGTACACTTACAGTAACGCTACCGTGATTGTAGTAGGAAATTACAACATGGATGCAACGACGAACACACTGAAGAACCTCTCTGGCTCTTGCTACCACGTCGAGAATGGCGAGCAAGGTGAGTATTTCGGTGATTTTAACGGCTATATGCGCGACGGCGAGGTCAAGTATTCAATCTCAGAAATGACACGACGTGACGCAAACCTCGTATGGGATGCAATCGACGAGATAGAGGCTTACATCACAGGCCAGAACGCTAATTCGGAGGAGTAACAGAAGGAGGACGGAACTATGAAGATTACAACTAAGACTGATAATGTGATCGCCGTGTATCGCGTACTTTCACAGGCAACGACAACTAAAATGGATGATGGCGACAGGATCAAGGTTTGGAAAATAGGCCGGAAACTGAGACCTACATTTGTGAAGTACGAAGAGGAACTGAAAGATGCTTCTGAGAAGTTCAAGCCAACCATTGACGGCTTCGACAAGCAGTTGGAAAAGGTGCAGAGTTATGAGCGCATGATCCGATTGCCGAATCTTGACGCAACTACATTGCCAATCGGTGCCGCTGAGTATAACCAGTTCATAGTTGACGTGATGACTCCGTATAACAACATGGTGAACAATGCCATGAAGGAGTTCACAGGCCAGGATATTGAACTGGAGTTCGACGGGTTGACAGAGGAAGTGTTTAGTAAACTTGCATCGGAAAACAAGTGGACTATTGATCAGCAGGTGAAGATCAGTGAGATTATCGTGGGATAATCATTAATACCGTGCATTTAAAAAAGGCTCGCAGCGATGCGGGCCTTTTTTTATGCCCGTCGGTAAGCGGTAAACCCATGACGCTGTTTCGCGCGATGATTAGAACGTAAAAATTGAATTGAAATGAGCATAACACTGAAATGGCTGGATTTGAACGACATCAAGGCGCAGTGCCGCATCATGCCGGACAACACCCTTGAGGACGGCTTGCTGACGCGATACGGTGCAGCGGCTGAGCAGGCTCTTCTGAATGCCTGTGAGCGGACATACGAAAATCTGATTGAGGATTACGGGGAAGTGCCTAACGATCTGTATGTGGCAGGGCTAATGCTGGCCAACCATCTCTATGAGCACCGTGGCCCGACATCCAACGTGTCGCTGTCTGCCATCCCGTACACGCTTGATATGTTCTGGAAACCCTATGCCATTTTAGCAACCAAGAAAAAGGAGGAGTAGGCGATGGACGTAGGATATAGTGCAGGCATGATGAACAAGCTGGTTTATATCGCAAAGCGCGTCGCCGACCAGCAGGAGTCTTTCGGAAAGAACGGCAGTCCGAAGTACGAGGTCTTCGGGCCGCTCTGGGCAGCAGAGGACTTCAACAAAGGCACAAAGTCGCTGCGCGAGGGAGCGTTTGATGCCTACGACACGGTTATGTTTCGACTGGCCTACGATGCCCGTATTGACCGCTGGTGCCTTGTGAAGTACAACGGCAAGTGGTATCAGATTCAGTCGTGCAACGAGGACTATCAGACCAACAAGATTCAGATCACGGCCATTGAGTTGGCAAACCAGCAGGTGAACATCGTGGAGCCTACGCCGGAACCAGAACCGACTCCGACACCAACGCCGGAGCCGACACCCGACCCAGAGCCTACACCAGAACCAAATGATAACGAAAACGAAAGCGAATGAAAAAGACCATTTGCATAGTGCATTTCAA
>Ga0310786_10002829_pt1 | contig 25907 bp, 24 predicted proteins | sample AusTroGonzalo_MG_FD_203881 | JGI IMG/M metagenome (GOLD analysis project Ga0310786, IMG submission 203881) | Bovine rumen microbial communities from tropical cattle in Woodstock, Queensland, Australia - Gonzalo_03 (v2) (version 2) | ecosystem: Host-associated > Mammals > Digestive system >...
CGCTGGCGAAGATGTTGAAGTTAATGCGGATGTTCTCCCTGTCGGCAAACGGGACGGCAATCACAGCTTCTGCGTTCATCGTGTCGCCTGATAGCGTTTTCACGATGGTCAAATCGAACTTCTTGTTGGCTTCTTCCATGAAGCGTCCCAGCAGGGTTATAGCGCTGGTATTGTCACACTTGTTTTCCACGCTGATATGCACAGGAAAAGTCATTGTAGAATGAGTTTTATTCATGAAACGCTGTTTTTTGTCATAAATAAGGTTAAAAAACGAGCCAAACGTGCGTGGGCAAACGTTATATCACCTATCTTTGTATCACTTTTCGAGTGCAAAGATACAAATAATGTTGAAAACGTTCATCACTTTATTCATCATTTGTGTTATTCTGATTGGCATTGCCATGCTTTTCTTGAGTGTCCGGGTGATATTCAAGAAGAATGGTCGTTTTGTGAAGACACACGTGGGTCAGTCGAAGGCGATGCGCGACAGGGGCATCACTTGTGTGCAGAGTCAGGATTTCGCCATGCGACACAAATCGCCATATGCCGTAAAAGAATGAGAGATAATCACTAAACAAAGAATATGAAAAAAATTACTACACTTGTCCTTCAAGGACTTCTGATGGGCGCTGTCGCTGCAACCATCATGTCTTGCAACAATGCTAACAATGAAAATGCTGTCGAGGAAGCTCCCGTGAAGGCTTCATCGAAAGACGCACCCAACTACAAGATTGCCTATGTGCTGATTGACACTCTCACTTCTCAGTATCAGAAGTGTAAGGATTTGGAAGAGGAATTTACGAAGAAGCGTGCTAATGCCGAATCCACCATCCAGTCGAAGGGCAAGAGCTTTACAGCGCAATTGCAGGAGTTCAACCGCAAGTACCAGAGCAACCAGTTTACCCAGCAGCAGTTTGAGGCAGAACAGGTTCGTCTTCAGAAGTTGCAGCAGGATTTGCAGGATCTCGAGGCACGTCTGAGTAATTCGCTTCAAGAGGAATACCAGAAGGAGTTCCAGGCACTGACTGACACCATCCAGAACTTCACCAAGTCCTATGCCAAGGAGAAGGGTTACGACTTTATCCTCTGCAAGTCTTCTGGTATCGACAATGTCCTTTATGCCAACGAGGCGTATGATGTGACTGACGAGGTGGTGAAGGCACTCAACAAGCGTTACAGTAAGGATGCTCCTAAAAAGGAGGAGAAGAAGAAATAAGTCTTGTACAGTTCAATCGTATAGAAAAAGTTTCCTATATATATAATAATGTAAGAGGGCTTTAGCACGATCGCTAAAGCCCTCTTTGTTATCTCGACATGTGAACTGATTAGATCAGCTCGATGCTTCTCTTCACGAACTTGTTCAGTGCTTCACCCTTCAGCAATCCATTCTGCAAGAGCGCCAAGTCAATGAGCTGGCTCACCACTTCTGCCTTCGCATCCTTGATGTTGGCCTTGATGAGAGGATGATCGGTGTTGAGTACGAGGTTGAGCATCGTTGGCATCTCACCATAGAATGCCATGCCAGGCTGCAGACGTGACATGTCTTTCATTCTGCGCATGTACTCGCTTTGGGTCATCACCACGGGTGCAGCTGTTTCGCCCAATGCCTGTGGCTCCACGTTGAACTCAATCTTCTCAATCTTTGGCAGCGCGTTCTTGAAGGTCTCTGTGAGTGCCTTTTTGTCATCCTCTGGCAGCTCCTCTTTCTTCTCGTCGTTCTTCACGATGAGTTTGTCCACTACATCTGAATCCACACGGGTGAATCGGCAGCGACCTTCCTTTTTCTCTCCCTCGATAGTGAACTTCTCCTCGAAGAGGTTACACATAGCGGGGTCGAGCTGGCCGTCCATCAGCAGCACGTTATAGCCCTTGGCGTTGGCGGCATCGATGTAGCTGTACTGGTCGTCCTTATTGTTGGCGTAGAGATAGACGAGGTTGCCGTCCTTATCTGTCTGCTCACCCTTGATGAGGGTCTGGTACTCCTCGAAGGTGTACATCTTGCCCTCCGTGTCCTTCAGCAGCGCGAACGCCTTTGCCTTGTCGTAAAAGTCGCTTTCAGAGAGCATTCCGTAGTTGATGAAAATCTTGATGTCATCCCACTTCTCCTCAAACTGCTTCCTGTCGCTCTTGAAGATGGATGACAAGCGGTCGCTCACCTTTTTCGAGATGTAGGTCGAAATTTTCTTCACATTCGAGTCGCTCTGCAAGTAGCTACGGCTTACGTTTAGTGGAATGTCGGGTGAGTCAATCACACCATGCAGGAGTGTCATAAAGTCAGGCACGATACCCTCCACATTGTCAGTCACGAACACCTGATTGCAGTACAGGTTGATTTTGTTCTTCTGGATGTCGAGGTTCGTCTTCACTTTGGGGAAGTATAGGATACCCGTCAAGTTGAAGGGATAATCCACGTTCAAATGAATCCAGAACAATGGTTCGTCGCTCATCGGATAGAGCTTTTTGTAAAACTCTTTGTAGTCCTCGTCCTTCAATTCACTGGGCTTGCGCGTCCAGAGTGGGGTGGTGTCGTTGATCACATCATCCTCTTCTGTCTCCACGCTCTTCTTCTCCTTGTCGTCCCACTTCGTCTTCTTGCCGAAAGCTACAGGAACAGGCAAGAACTTGCAGTACTTGTTCAGCAACTCGCTGATCTTATACTTCTCCAAGAAGTCCTTGCAGTCATCGTCAATATACATCACGATGTCCGTTCCGCGATCCGTCTTCTCCGCATCCTCGATAGTGAATTCAGGACTGCCGTCGCACGACCACTTCACAGCCTTTGACCCCTCCTGCCAGCTCTTCGTGATGATTTCTACCTTCTTGCTCACCATAAAGGCTGAATAGAAGCCCAATCCGAAGTGACCGATGATGGCGTTCGCATCTTCTTTGTACTTATCCAGAAAATCGTTGGCGCCGGAGAATGCGATTTGGTTGATGTACTTGTCGATTTCCTCCTCGGTCATGCCGATACCACGGTCACTCACTGTCAACGTACCAGCATCCTTGTTGATGCTCACATGCACTGTCAAATCACCTGCCTCCTCCTTCAGTTCACCTTTCGAGGCAAGTGTCTTTAACTTCTGGGTAGCATCCACCGCATTGCTCACAATCTCGCGGATGAAGATGTCATGGTCGCTGTAGAGAAACTTTTTGATGACGGGGAAGATGTTCTCAGTCGTAACCCCGATGTTACCTTGTTGTGCCATTGTATAGATGAATCTTTTTAAATTATTACACAATTTTAGAATTAATCAAGAAGTCATGTTCAATTTGAAGCAAAAAAAATGCCAGTCACCTCCATGACTGACATTTTGTCGCTTATTGGTAGATTTCTTTATTTTATATAGGGCTATTCCACGTACAGTACGAGACCTTTTAGATATTCACCCTCGGGATGGTAGATGTTGATGGGGTGGTCTGCTGGCTGGTGGAGTTGGTGGAGGATGCGCACTTTGCGTCGGGCTGTGGCTGCAGCGGTGAAGACGGCGGTGCGGAACTGGTCTTTGTTGACTGCCTGCGAACAGCTGAAGGTGAAGAGGATGCCACCTGGCTGTATCTTTTCAAAGGCTTTCTTATTCAGACGGGTGTAACCTTTCAGTGCGTTATGAAGCGCGTCTTTGTGTTTGGCAAAGGCGGGTGGGTCGAGAATGATGAGGTCGTAGGGCGTCTGCATCTTCTCGAGGAATTTGAAGGCATCTTCTGCGTATGCCTCATGCCGCTGGTCGCCGGGGAAGTTGAGTTCCACGTTGGCTTTGGTCAGGTCGATGGCCTTCTGGGAGGAATCGACGGAGTGGACAAGCTCGGCGCCGCCTCGCATGGCATAGAAGGAGAAGCCGCCCGTGTAACAGAACATATTGAGCACTTTCCGCCCCTTTGAATAGCGTTCAAGCAGACTGCGGTTGTCGCGCTGGTCAACGAAGAAGCCCGTTTTCTGTCCTCGGATCCAATCGACGTGGAACCTCAGCCCGTTCTCCATCGCCACGTCGTCGGTGTCGCCCCCGAGCAGGAAACCGTTCTCCTGTCCGAGTTCGGCCTTGTAGGGTAGGGTGGTCTCCGACTTGTAGAAGATGTTCTTGAGCTGGTCGCCCATCACGGCCTTGAGTGCCTTGGCGATGATGTGCCGGTCGAGGTGCATGCCGACGGAGTGTGCCTGCATTACGGCGGTGTTGCCATAGATGTCAATGACCAGTCCTGGCAGGTTGTCGCCCTCACCGTGCACGAGACGATAGGTGTTGTTGTCGCCGTCGGTCACGCCGATGCGCTGGCGCACATCCTTGGCAATGGCGAGTTTCTGCTCGTAAAAGTGCTGGTCAATCTCCTCCTTGTCGAAGGACAGCACCCTGACCATGATGCTGCCAATCTGGAAATGGCCTGTGGCGATGTATTCATTTTCGCTGGTGAAGACCATCACCTTCTCGCCTTCCTCAGGCTCCTCGCTCATGCGCTGGATGGCTCCGGAGAAGATCCAGGGATGGAAACGTCTCAGTGACTCGTCTTTGCCTCGTTTCAAGAAAATGCTCTTCATTGGCTATGTCTGTTAGTTTGTCTGTTGTTCGTTTTCGTTCATTGTTTGGATGGGTTCTGGTGTCTTTTCCAACACAAAATCCCTGTCTCGTTTCATCCTCGCCACTTCTTCGTGTATCTGGATGCATGCCCACGCATCGGTGGCTGCATATCTCTGCTGTGCCTCGCTGAGGATGTCTGCCTCCCAGTTGGACAATTGCTGCCCTTTGGAAATCTTTTTTCCGAAGAGGTTGGCATATATCTTTTGTAGGCTGTTGTCTTCAATGCCGATGTCTTTCACCTCTTTCTGCAGCTCAACAAAGGTGCCTGGCGTGAAATTCCTTCGCTGGTTCAGTCCCCTCATGTCGTCTTGTAGCGATAGCCCCACCTTGGTGATGGTGGTGTCCTCCAGCAGTCGGATGATAGATTCTGTTAGTCCTATTTCGTTGAGTCTGAAGAGGAAGCAGGTGTCGTTCGTGGATACTTGTAACAGCGCGACTTGATGTATTTTACCTTTCTGGAACGTGGGGCGTGTCTCTGTATCGAAGCCCAGTACCGTCTGCTTCATCAGGTAATCCACAGCCTTGTCTGCATCCCTCTCCGTGAAGATGACGATGATTCTTCCACCGAAATGTATGCAGGGCAGCGTCTGTATCTTCTTCTTGTCGTATTTGTCTAAGATTACTTTCATGCTCACGTGGTTAATATTCCTCATCCTCAGAATAGCGCACTTCGTGCAAGGCTCGTTGCACATTCACGAGCTTCTGACCCCAGCAGAACTGGAACTCTTCCTTCACTTCGGCAAGGGCATTCATCATCAGCTCTTCGTTATTGGCGTTCTTGTAAGCCATCACAAAGTTCTTCAACTCTTGGTAGATGTCCGAAAGGTTCTCGCTGACGGTGGTCAGGATGGGTGACTCGCTGTATTTCATGTCTTCCATGAATACATCCAAATAGTCATCCTTCTCGCCCATAATTATACTAATGTTCGCGCGTACTATATTATAATTATCTTCCGTCACATAGTCCTCGGCATAGTAGTCATCATCCAAGATTTCATACTTGGGAAGCAGGGCTGCCTTTAGATAGAGTAGGGGAAGTAGTTTCATCAGCGTATCTACAAAACTCATGCGCGTCTTCCCCTCTGTATGTTCGAGGAAGGCGCAATACTCAACGGCAACCGTGACCAGTTCCATCACGTCGCGACCATAAACGGGCGATTTGTTTTCCATTTCCATATTGGGTGCAAAGTTACAATTAAGTGAGAGAAAAACCAAATTTATTTGAGTTTTTCCGAACGTGAGCACGTTCTTTCTCCACGTTGTTACGAAAGCGCATGCAATGACGAGCTTCGCTCAACGTTCGATTAAGCGAGTACAATACCAAAGAAAAACTTTTTTCTTAACTTTCGGGAGTTTCTATATGCTTATTTTCAACAACGAATATAACGAATGAAAACTAATTTTTCCATCCAGAAAGGAAGTGTATTTCACGAAGCCGCAAGCGGCGACTAATTTCACGAATGCCATCCGGATAGTATTCGCTTTGAAATTCGTTGTTAAAAATGAACATCCGAGACTTTAACTTTTTTCTTTTTTGAACACAGGAATTTACTGGTGAGCTCAGAATTATTCAGGGATGAGGTAGGTGTATGTTACCTGTTAGGTAGGTGTTTAGGTAGGTGCTTGAGATTGTAAGTCGTTACAGTTCATTTATTTGTAAAGAAAATAGGTAGGTGTTAGGTGTTTCTCTGAGAAAAACCTTCTTTTCTCAAGAATCTTGGCACCCGACAAGTCTTCCCCAAAGAGGTGCCGGCTCTCCGGCCTTTTGCCGGCGGCAAAGCAATGGATTGCCGGCACCTCTTTGATGCTTTGCCGTCACCAATTTTGAACAAGGCTAACATCACGTTAAAGGGAATATTTAGAAATAAATGCTGAAATGTTTGCATTTCGAGTGTCTTGTATTGTATCTTTGTGCCAACTTTCAGATAATCAGCTATGCCAAGGAAGAAAACAGGAATGCCATTTGAAGCGCATCCGTCACCCAAAGTGGCGGAAAACGGAGAGAAATTGCTCTATGTGAAGCCACAGAGCGGGTTGGTGAGAACGCTTAGTGAGTTCGAAATGTGGTTCCACGACAAATTCTCATTGCGTCAAGGTGATATGAATCGCGTCTTTGAGGCAATGTTGGATGGTGCCCCAGAATGGTTTGCTGCGGGCTACCGCATTGAGACCCCTATCGGAACATTCTCGCCCAAACTGAAGCTGAAACGCCAAGTGACCGATCCTGATGATATCAGTCATGACGATGTGGAACTGGATGGCATTGAGTTTCAGCCCTCTAAATCCTTCATCAAGAATATGGAGTATGCGGTTGTTCGAGATGGTTTTCGCTATGTCCGCAAACCTCAATCCAATAGATTATTGAATAACCAGCAACATTTGGAGAAAGCCCTACAGCAGTGCATCAAGGAACATGGCTATGCCACCGTCGCGAGTTTTGCCGCCCATAGTGGTCTAACTGATCATTCAGCCCGCAGGCAACTCGACAAGTGGTGCTATGGCGACAACCCCAAGCTGCAGTTCTCCCGCTTTGGCAGAATACACATATACACAGAGATTTAAGAATCATCCACCAATCATTTCCCTTATTTTGCAACTTCATTTGGCTTTAGGCATTTAATCGTTTGCCTTTAGCCAAATGATCATGTGCCTTTAGGCAAACGATAATTTGCCTAAAGGCACAGTCCCTATTAAGTCAACATAATGTCCCGATTATATTGAGTGAATCTCCCTGTTCTCTGGGGTGAATGTTCCAATTGGCACAAAGTCCATTCCGACTCTGTGCCTTTTTTGTGTCATGTAACTTTATTCCCAAACTCTCTGCTTTGTTGGAAATATTTCCGTTTTCTTTGTTTCGTGGGCTTCTTCCCACAACAGTCAATGACTTTGCCTTAGTCTTCGATGAGACTTTGCCCTCGAAACGGCATCTCTTTTGAACAGGTCTGAAAAACCGTTAGTTAACTCGATTCATCGATTGAGTTAACTCATCAGCCATTTTGAGTTAACTCGGCACTATTTTCATGTCATTTGTCAAAAAAGTTTCTTGTTTGTTTGGAGCGTAAGGAAAAAAGGTGCTAAATTTACGGCATAAAACCTAAACCAACCCATTGAATAGATAAAACTATGTCCAAATACATAAGAACGTTAACCATCAATTATGACCTGCCCATCAGTTACAAGGAGATACCACTCTTTCGTGGCGCCGTGTTGAACTGCATGGGTGACAAAGCTAATTTGCTCTATCATAACCACACAGGAGATGACACCTTCCGCTATGCATATCCGCTGATTCAATATAAACGCATCAACGGCAATGCTGCGATGGTTTGTGTGGAGGAAGGAGCGGATGTCATCGGACAGTTCATTTCTGAATCTGGTGGCACATTGCGAATTGGAGAGCGCGAAGTCAAATGTACGACCAATAAGATTGTTCCAGCCAGGATACTGATTCAGACGTGGAACACTCTCTTCACATATCATCTAAGACGTTGGCTTCCGCTGAACACGAAGAACTACCATCTTTACAAAATGACCGACGATGAAAACGAGAGACTTTCCATGCTGGAAAACATTCTCAAAGCAAACTTGCTCTCCATGCTTAAAGGTCTCGGCATCTATCTTGAAGAAGAAATCGTGGTGAAAATCACTCAACTCAGTGAGCCCCACATTATTTATAATAAGGGTGTGGGATTGATGGCGTTCGATGCTGACTTTACTTGCAACTTGTCCATTCCTAACAATCTGGGCATTGGCAAGAATGCAAGTATTGGATGTGGTGTTGTATATCAAGAGAGACTCTCGAAAACGGAAACAAAAGAATCATAAAAACAATATGGCACAAGGAGAATACAATCAATTATTTGTGGGAGGCGACCTCTCGGGCATCCAGAAGTTCCTCTACAATATTTCATCAAAGAAGGCGGCAGTCAGTCTGAAAGGCCGTTCCTTCTATCTCTGCAAGTATATGGAGTCTGTGTGTAAAGCCATTGCGGATGCCGCCACAACGGCTGGAGCCACCTCTGTCAGACAGATTTACTGCTCAGGCGGAAAGTTCTATCTCATCACCGACAATCTCGATGCAGTCAAGGCCGCCATTGACCAGTGTGCAGAAGTGACAAAGGTGGAACTATGGAAAAAGCACATGGGACAGTTAGGCGTCAACATTAGTTATGTGTCCTTCAGTGAGAATCCCGATGGTTCTGTCAATGCGGAGGGAAAGACCAACGAGAAACCTGGCATCCTTTGGCAAGTCGTTAATGCCGACTTTGCTCACCAGAAGAACCAAAAGTTCAAGGACATCCTTCAGCAGAGCTACTCCGATTTCTTTCAACCCATTGAAGTGGGCGGCAACACCAAAGTGTGCGTCATCACAGGTGTAGAGTCCCCTGAATGTGTCAAGATACAGCTTGACAAAGATGATAAGGAGGAAGTGTATGTGCTACCATCTGTGAAAGAACAAATCCAATTGGGAGAGAATCTTCGAAAAGTCCAAGAGTTCAAGACATTTGAAGAATATGCAGGTGACACTAATTTAGGCATTCTTCGTATGGATGTGGACGGTTTGGGCAAACGCTTCATTGACGGTTTCAAGTCTATCGACGACTATCAGAAGTTCTCCGAAAGATTGGTGAAGTTCTTTGAACAGCAAGTGGAAACCATCCAGCAAGAGAAAGAATTCAAGGATTATCTCAACATCATCTATGCCGGTGGCGATGATCTCTTCGTGGTGGGCAGATGGGACAAGGTGATAGAGTTTGCTGAACGAATACAGAAAGAAACCGAGATTTGTTTTCACGACGATGGCATCAGCATCTCAGGCGGTATCGCCATTGTCAACCCCAAGTTCCCCATCGCCAAAGCGGCAGAACTGGCAGGTGAAGCTGAGGATGCAGCCAAAAGCTTCAAGAGTGTGAACGGAAAAGAGAAAAACGCTTTCCACATGTTAGGGAAAACCGTCTCGTGGGATAAGGAGTTTGCCTACGTGAAAAATTATCAGCAGCAATTCGTCACACTTATCAGCCAGTATTCGCTCAGCAAGAGCATCCTTCACAAGATTATGCTCTACTCTTCCATCGCCGACATGAACAAGATACGTCGAAAGCAAGGGAAAGCAGAAGATTTCAGCTACATTTGGCACATCAGCTACTACCTTACCCGATACATGAAACGGTATGAAAACAATCGTGCAGTGAGAGACTTTTGCCAAACCTTGAAAAACAAGGAGCTGACTCTCGAAAATGGCCGCAACTTGGAACTGATTGCTTTAGCAGCCCGTTGGGCAGAATTGATATTAAAAGATAAACTAAAATAAACAAGATTATGAGTTGGAATAAACAAGACCTCATTCCTCTTGATGAAATTCAAGACAAGGTGACGGATGTGACCGTCAAGTTTGCAGAACGGTTCGGCAAATACTTGGCCCAAAAGGAAGACTTTGCAGAGCCTCTGACTACAAGTCAATTACGTAAGTTTTTTGGCGAAGTGAAACGTCAACAGATGACAGGTTACCAAGAGACTGATTTTGTCATGCTCAAACCTAAATTGGCTTATGCTGTGGGACGTGCCAAAAATGGAAAGAGAAAGCAGATGAAGATAGAAGACTTCTATGTTGTTTTAGCAGATGCCATCAACAAAGTGAACGCAAGTGCTAACAAGGAAAAGGCTTTCAAAAATTTCATCACAATTTTTGAAGCCATTGTTGCATACCACAAAGCAGAAGAAAAAAGTAAATAACCCCTAAAACTCAAAATCATGGAAAAGCTAATTAAGAAAATTAAGATACAGACCTCCATCACTTTACTGACAGGTCTTCATATTGGAGGCAGTTCTGAAAATGTAGAAATTGGCGGTATTGACAATCCTGTCATCAAGTTAGCAACCAAGAACAATGAGCCTTACATCCCTGGCAGTTCCTTAAAAGGCAAGATACGTTGTCTCTTGGAACAAGTGAAAGGTGCCGATAAAGTGGGAAAAGATGCAGAAGTTAACAACTTGTTTGGTAGCACAGAGAACAAAGAACTTCATTCGCAAAACCAACCATCCAAACTCATTGTCCGCGATGCCATGCTGACAGATGATTCCAGAAAGGCATTGTTGGCAAGTGCCAATTTGGATATGCCTTATACCGAAAGTAAATGGGAAAATGTGATTGATCGCGTTAAAGGCGTGGCTGAACATCCTCGACAGACAGAACGTGTACCTGCTGGTGCTCAGTTCAATGCCGAGTTCATCATCAACGTGTGGGACGATGACAAGGAAGAAGATCTGCTGGCTTTGTTTGAGAAAGGTGTCCGTTTGTTGGAGAATGACTATTTAGGTGGTAGCGGATCTCGTGGTTACGGACAAATCAAGTTTGGCGAGTTTGTCAAAACAGAGATTTCAGACGATAACAATTGGACAGCTTAACAATATTGTCTATGGCAACATTTAAGATTTATAAGTTGCACTTTACCTCACCCCTGCACATAGGCGACCAACATGAGGACGAGGGCATCAGTCTCAAGACGATAGCTTCCGACACCCTGCAAGCAGCCTTAATGGCATGTTTGGCAAAGATCGGGACACCCATCCCCGAAACGGGCGATTTGGGCTTCACACTCAGCAGCACCTTCCCCTACTATCAGAAGGATGCGATGAGCAACCCCATCTACTTCCTGCCTATGCCCATGCAAGTATCCCCTCCTCATCTGACCGATGTGACAAAGGCAAAGAACGTGAAAAAAGTGCAATGGGTGGATGTGGCACTATATGATAAGATATTGGCTGGAGAGAGCTTCTTTGATGGCACCGATGCATACCTATCCAACATTCAAGGGAGTTATCTGTCACAAACCAACATCCCAGAAGATATAAATGGTGAAAAAGAGTTTATCAAGTCGGAAGTGGCACAACGTGTAACCCTTGTTAGTCGAACAGGAAAAGAAGACGCCAAGCCCTATTTCGTTGACCGTATCGTGTTTAGGGATTGGTCAGGTCTCTACTTCATTGCAATGGGCGACACCACACTTTTGGACAAAGGACTTTCTCTGCTCGCACAAGAAGGCATCGGAACAGACCGCCATGTGGGTTATGGTTTCTTCGACTATTCAACCGACTCTATTGACCTTCAGCTCCCGACCGATGCAGAGCATCAGGTGTCACTCTCACTCTTTATTCCCGAGACAATGGAACAGATGCAACAGTTGCTGGCATCCGACAGAGTTGCCTACGACTTTGTGCGACGTGGTGGATGGATTACTACCTATCCCCACAACACTCTGCGCAAGAATGCCATCTACGGTTTCACCCCAGGCTCCGTGTTCTGCAAGACCGACCATGAGTCAGTGGCATGTCTCGGCAAGATTGTTGAATTAACCCCAAATGTTGGAGATATGACTCCTTCACATTCCATTTGGCGTAACGGTACAACTATTATGCTCCCCATCAAATAGACACCCTAAGCGTATGAAAGACTTGAATTATCACATAGAAATGCAGGTTGTCACCCCATTGGCAGTAGGTGCTGGCAACGATAACGAATGGGTGCGTGGTATTGACTACGTACAGAAAGATGGAAAAGTGTATGTGCTTGACATCCGGAAAGCAGTCGCCATTGGCATCGACATCAACAGGTTGACCGAACTCTTCTTGAAGAACGACGAGAAAGGCATTAGTGCCTTATTGGGTAATCAGTTGAATGAAATTGCCACCCGTGTGTTTCCTTTGCCAACTTTCACAACCAATCCCATCAAGAGTTTTCTTCGCACCCAACTGTATGACAGACCATTGGTGGCAGGTAGTTCCATCAAGGGTGCCATACGTTCTGCTTTGTTCAAGGCACTGCGTACCGATGAACAGGACAACAAGGCTGTGTTTGGCGATATGAAAGACGGCACCGACTTGATGCGTTTCATCCGTGTGGGTGACATCGAAATGCCCACCACCTATCTGGTCAACACCAAACTTTTCAATCTGAGAAAGGATAGCAACGAATGGGCTGGTGGTTGGAAGCAAGCCATGCAGGAAACGACTGCTAATTTTAGTCCGACAGGATTCAATACACTCTATGAATGTGTGGCACCAGGCCAGAAAGGCTATGGTACCATCGGAATGGCAGGAAACGCATATAGCCTCTTGCTCCAATACAGTGCAGAGACTCGCAACATCAGCCACGCAACCCAGAAAAAGGTTCTGATGGAAACAGGCATACAAGCACTCTTCCACATTATCAATACAGCTACCCGTTCCTACCTGCAAAAAGAAAAAGCCTTCTTCGAGACCTATACAGCAGAGCGGTCGGATGAAGTTATCGATTGCATCAATCGGCTCATGGCAATGATTCCAGCAGATGACATCTATTGCCTGATGAAGATGTCGGCAGGTGTTGGCTTCCATGCCATCACAGGGGACTGGCAATATGAAGACTACGATGACACAGACTATTGGGAGAATGGTAAAGATCAAGGTAAGAAAAAGTATAAATCAAGAAAGATTGCTGAGCATGATGGACAGCTCCAGTTGATGGGCTTTGTCAAGATGCGCACAATGAGCGAGCAAGAGGTTGTTCGTGCAGAAACATCGCAACAAGCAGAGCACCAAGCCACGATTGACAGCATCTTGCGACCAGTCAGAGAGCAGGAAGAAGTACGTCGAGCAGCAGCGGAGCTGGCTGCACGTAAACAGCAAGAGCGTGAAGAAGAAAAACGCCGGAAGGAGTCCTACCAAACGCTGATGGAACAAGCAAGACACCTCTACGCAGAAGACCGTTGGGACGAAGCCGTCGCCAAAGCAAAGGAAGCACTCTCATTATGTCCTGCCGAGCAAGCACCAGTCCAACTCATAGAATCATGTGCAAATGCAAAGCGACTGAAAGTATTTGCCGAACAAGAAGCGGCTGCAACAACTGAGCGCTTCAATCAACCTTTGGCAGAGGTGCTAAAAGGCATCGTGTCCATTGGTAATTTGTTGGGAACTACCACCAAATGGTTGAAAGTGGAGGGACATACGCTTGGCGATCCTGAATATGACGCTCTGCTGGCTGGTGTGAAAGCGCTTCCTGCCAGAGAACAACGCAACTTGCAAAAGAAACGTAAGGATTTCGTCAAAGTGATGGGTGAAGAAAAGACCAACTGGCTTTTCAATTCCTGCCAATAAGGTAGCTACAATTGCATCAATTATTATTTTACATCATCCCTCCTAAGATGGAGGGACTTTGTTCTTTGACATGTTGAACCCTAATAAAAGAATCTGGATTCTTCAGGATCGGGAAATATGAGGTCTTTATGTGTTCAGAAAGGAGTTCGTCCCTCTTTTTTATAAGAGAAAAAGGATTTATTTTCCTGTAAATAAACAATTTGCAGAATATATACTGTATAGGCCTTCCAATAAAACAAGGATTACAACATGCAGTAGTTCCTCAATATGATATGGACAACTGTATAGGCCTTCCAATAAAACAAGGATTACAACACACAGAACGTTAGATTCATAGCCTGTGAAACTGTATAGGCCTTCCAATAAAACAAGGATTACAACCTTCTACCAGTCGCATATCCAGCGTGTACGACTGTATAGGCCTTCCAATAAAACAAGGATTACAACAACAGGCAAAGAGAAAGCAAGCGTTTTGATACTGTATAGGCCTTCCAATAAAACAAGGATTACAACCCGCAGATACGATGTTGACCAAATACTCAAACTGTATAGGCCTTCCAATAAAACAAGGATTACAACGGGACTGGACTTCTCGCTGGGCGGTGACTGACTGTATAGGCCTTCCAATAAAACAAGGATTACAACTCTTGTGAAAAATCGTCTATACGGCTGGCAACTGTATAGGCCTTCCAATAAAACAAGGATTACAACAACTCGCCAGATGTCCCCACATAAGAATTGGACTGTATAGGCCTTCCAATAAAACAAGGATTACAACCCTAGCACAAATAGTACAATACTCATAATACTGTATAGGCCTTCCAATATAACAAGGATTACAACTTTGAGCCATCCTTTCTCTTATACACAATTACTGTATAGGCTTTCCAATATAACAAGGATTACAACCCGTCAAACGGATCCCACGTATAGCTGATAACTGTATGATATTTCCATTATAATAAGGATTACAACAAGGCTTTGCCCTTTTCGGTTATCTTAAAACTGTTTAAGCATTCCATTACAACAAGGATTAAGACAACTTTCTTTTCATAATTTGATTGTTTTTACTGTATCAGTTTTCCAATATAATAAGGATTACAAATAGTTAGTGTTGATACCCGTTTGGGCGATGGCTGTTATTACTTTCCATTAAAATAAGGATTAAGACTCCCAATGAAGCGTCATACCCATGTCTGTGAATGCACTTAAGGAGCATATTCCATTAGAATAAGGATTAAGACCCTGGATGGTTCTTACGATACTCGAGTGAGATTTTGGGCAAAGAGTATATTCCACTAGAATAAGGATTAAGACTTCTCTTGACGTGAAATACTAACAGTCTTAACAACTCTCAATGAGTATATTCCACTAGAATAAGGATTAAGGAATCTCATCGTTTTGGCACAAACTTGGAGCTTTGAAACCTCAAAGAGTATATTCCATTATAACAAGGATTACAACTCACCGATTGGGAGGTTTCCGAATACCACAACTGTATCAAATTTCCATAATAATAAGGATTACAACGTCCAAGGATCGCAGTCAATCTCAATCGTGGTTGTACGAATTTTCCATTACAATAAGGATTACAACTTCTTGTTAGCGTTAAACTCGTCTACAAAGCTGTTTAAGCTGTCCAATATAACAAGGATTACACCCCATCTTTGATACGAATGAAATGCTTGAACTGTATCAGTTTTCCATTATAATAAGGATTACAACTACTGGTCCAAAATCGTCAGACTTACCAAAGCTGTTTATGTATTCCATTATAATAAGGATTACAACCGTACATATAATCGGGCTGTGATTAGACAAACAGCTATGGCATTCCATTATAATAAGGATTACGACATATGAAGTTTAGCCATAGTCAAAGAAAAAGCTGTTTTGAGCATTCCATTATAATAAGGATTACAACTTTCATGCTCGTGTCTGTATAAAATGTCCTACTGTATGATATTTCCATTATAAAAAGGATCACAACAAGGTTTTGCCCTTTTCGGTTATCTTAAAACTGTTTAAGCATTCCATTATAACAAGGATTTTTTTGTATTTGTCAGAAAAAAGTACTAACTTTGTCGCTGAAACATTAATCATAAAGAAACTCATTATGGCAAGAAAAGTGCTGATCTCTTTCCTTGGGACTGGAGTCTATGAATCGAAGGAGAAACGGACATACCGGACCACCAATTACCACTTGGGAAACGAAGATTTGGGTGAATACCCTTTCATGTCGGCTGCGCTGAAAAAGCACTACGGCATAGACACCACGCTGCTGATTGGCACCACCCACTCCATGTGGGAGGAAGTGTACAGATGGTACACAGCGGAGGCGACTCCTCCCTGCACCGACGAGGATGTGTATCTTAACATTGCCGATGCCTGCGAAAAGGCCAACCACAACAGCCCTCTGGCAATACCTCATCGAGATGCCATTGAAAAGGCTTTGGGCAAAGACTCCAAGGTGGTGCTTATCAAATATGGTCTTGACGAAAAAGAAATCAGGGAAAACATCAACATCATCCTGGCCTTGCAGGAACACCTGCAAAAGAATGACGAACTGATTGTGGATGTCACCCATTCCTTCCGTTCGTTGCCCATGTATATGATGAATCTGCTGATTTATCTAAAAAACGTGAGCAACAAAAACATCAGCATCTCCCATATCCACTATGGCATGTTTGAAGTAAAGGAGGAATTGGGATTTGTGCCTATCATTGATTTGAAAACCACAATGGATGTGAACGACTGGATGATTGGTGCCTATTCGTTCTCTCAGTTCGGAAACGCTTACACCATCGCTCGCCTGATGAAGGAAGAAAACAAAAGTGTCACGACATTGCTGACAGAGTTTTCTGATTTGATGAACTTGAATTATCTGTTTGCCATCCAAAACATTGCCCAACGTCTTTCTGCCATTAGAAAAATGGAATATAACACGATGTTGCCACAACTCATCATCAATCCCATCGTCAATGATTTTGTGGAAAAGTTCAATGTGCATGACGAGCGGAAACACGCCCTGTTCCAGTTAAAAGTGGCACGCTGGCAATTGAATCACAAGAAGTATGCATTAGCCCTCATCAGTTCCATCGAGGCGATGGTCACTTATGTGTGCGAACAGAACAGGAAAGTGGGTGAAGCGCTTTCTGGGAAGTTGGAAAAGGTGTGGGAAGACTATGACTTCCGTGAGATGGTCAAGGACAGGCTGAGAAAAGGACATGATGGTGAAATACCTTTGGAGTGTGACAAAGAACTTACCTACATCTTCAGGGAATTGAACCCGTACAGGAACAGCATTGCCCATCATCTGGAACAAACAGAGAATGCGCAGACCATCATCAAGGCCATTTCCGACAACATTGTCAAATTAGAAAGAATCATCAAATAAAGGATTGCACTTATGCTAATCAATTTTTCCAATCATCCCTTCGACCAGTGGGGAGAGAAGCAACTGAAGGCGGCAATGGCGTATGGCGAAGTGAAGGATGTACCTTTTCCTGCGGTAGCACCTGAGATGAGTGCCGCTGAAGTGAACAAATTGGCGGATGATTATGTAGATATGCTGCTGAAGAGGTTTGGCACATCGGCAACCATCCACGTGATGGGCGAGATGACGTTCACCTACGCTGTGGTGTCGCGCCTAAAGGCACTGGGCATCCGATGTTTAGCATCCACCACAGAGTGGAATGCGCAGATGACTGATGTTGGACAAAAGTTGTCGGAGTTCCGTTTCGTGCAATTTCGAGAATATTAAATCTCTTTCGTTCTTTGAAATACTGAATATACAAAGATAAAACATTGGCAAGATTCATTAGAATCGGGAAAAATGTAGTACCTTTGTACCTCCTAAAGTCTGTAGTTTTTCTCTACAGAATAGATGCGGATTCTATATGAATGCATGGATTAAATGTTTGAGAATAAAGTGCTTATTTGGGGGGCAAAGAGTATATTCCATTAGAATAAGGATTAAGACGAATCAATACTCCCTCCATCATCTCTACAGATTACCTCAAAGAGTATATTCCATGACAACAAGGATTACAACCTTCCATTAATCTTCTTTGTTTAGATAACAGTTGTACGAGTTATCCAATATAACAGGGGTTACAACGTCAGACTGTCTGGCCTTGCTATTACTGAACTGTATCAGTTTTCCATTATAAAAAGGATTACAACCTAAATGCTAATAGATATGGTGTGACCAATGCTGTTATAGCTTTCCATAATAACAAGGATTACAATTCTTCAAGAACAACATAGCCGTTTCTAACGCTGTTAAAGCTTTCCAATAAAACAAGGATTATAACGTGGATTTTGGTGGATTGACGTAAATTTTCACTGTATCAGTTTTCCAATATAACAAGGATTTCAACTACCAAGCCTGAGGACCTACATAGGCAATGTTGTATAAGTATTCCATTAGAATAAGGATTAAGACCCTGCTGACCCGTACATATACAGTGGCTTGGCTGTTTAAGCATTCCATTATAACAAGGATTAAGACGCAATAAGATTGCTGAAGTTTCTTGGAATCAAAGCCTCAAAGAGTATATTCCATTAGAATAAGGATTAAGACAATAGCCACAATGTGGTTAATAATAGTACTATGGTCACTCAAAGAGTATATTCCATTAGAATAAGGATTAAGACGGTACTTTTCCGCATCGTAAGCCATTGCAAAACCTACGATCTCAAAGAGTATATTCCATTAAAATAAGGATTAAAACAATAATTTGGGAAAATATACTTATCATAAGTTGTTTTAGTTGTCCATTATAACAAGGATTAAAACGTGCATTCCCAAGTTATACCTGCCTTTAGTACTGTTATGGCTTTCCATTATAACAAGGATTCCTTTTTTGTATTTGTCAGAAGAAAGTACTAACTTTGTCGCTGAAATATTAATCATCAAAAAAACTCATTATGGCAAGAAAAGTGTTTATCTCATTTTTGGGATACTCCAATTATGGATACTGTAAGTACCAAAAGGAGAATTTTGTATCGGACAATGTTCGTTTTATTCAAACAGCAACATTGGATTATCTTCAATCACTGGAAAAATGGAATGAAAACGACGTTGCTTACTTCTTGCTCACTAAAGGGGCAAAAGAAAAGAATTGGGTGGACAATGGACATTCTCAGGTTGCCACCCCACAGGATGGATTAGCCACTTGTTTGCAAAAGAAGAATTACCCCTTTTCTGTCAAGACTGTGGAAAACTTGCCTGATGGGAAAAATGAAGAAGAAATCTTCGACATCTTTAAGACCGTATATGCCGTTTTACAGCCTAACGATATTCTCTATTTCGACATCACGCATGGTTTCCGTTCACTACCCATGCTTGCTCTAGTGCTTGTCAACTATGCCAAGTTCCTTCAACATATAGAAGTGAGAAGCATTACATATGGAAACTATGAGGTGCGTGCAAAGGTGACTGACGAGTGCGTAACTCCTCCTGTGTATGTGGCTCCTATCATCGATTTACTACCTTTGTCACAAATACAAGATTGGACATTCGCGACAGCCGATTTCCTGAAAAATGGCAACGCTGACAGATATGAGGAACTGGCGAATGATTATAAAAGATCCATCTTTGTCGGGCATCGAAGTGGTGACAAACATAGGGCTGTTGATTTGACGGGCTTAGTGCAGAGGTTGAAATCTGTCGTTGATGATTTCCAAACCTGTCGTGGGGTAGAGATTCTTCATGCCACTCATGTCGCAAAGCTGAAGGAAAATGCTAAGACAATAGGTGAGACTGTTATCGAGCCCTTGAATCCTGTCCTCGAAAAAATTGATGAGGCATTCAAAGACTTTGATTCCTCTGCCAACTGCCGTAATGGATTTGAAGCTGCACGATGGTGCATCGCTCACAATCTTTATCAACAAGCTGCAACGATTCTGCAAGAAACAACCATTTCTTTCTTTTGTGAAAAGTATCAGTTGAACATCTGCAATGAGAAGGAGCGACAGAACGTGAATATTGCATTTGCATGTTTGAAAAAGCTGGTGGCTGACACAACTGCTGAAGAAGAACGAATTGAGATCAAAAAGAAAATAGAAGAATCGCCTCTACTTCAACGGTTAATGGCTGATCCATTGCTGAGCAAGGAACAAGTGGGAAAAGCTTTTGGGCTTCTCACCGATGAACGAAATGACATCAACCACAATGGGATGCGACAAGCACCACATTCTGCAAAATCCATTCGTGAAAACATCGAAAAAGCATTCCACTCACTATATGAGGGGCTGAGTGAAGAATTGTTTTGAAAAAATAATAAAAAGAAATGAAGAAAATACATATTGCATTAGTCGGTGGTCAACCCATTCCCGTCTATCTTGGCATCAAAGATGATGGTCAAGCCAATACAGTAGTATTAGTGTGCTCTCCACAAAGCAGAGTGGAGGCCGATCGTATTCGTGCTCAATTCCCTAAACGGAATGTTGTGATGATGGAATGTCATCCAACGGATATGGAACAGGTGGAACGGTTGGCAGAAGCGTTGAGAGAAGAATTCTGTGAAGATGAAGTTACAGTCAATCTGACAAGTGGGACAAAATTGTGGACTCTTGCGTTCTTCCGTGTGTTCAGCAATCATAATGTCACTCGATTCATTTATGTTGACCAGACCAACTTGATGGTCGACATCATGAGTAAGGAATCACATCAATGCGATATTGACAAACAAACTCGTTTTGAACTCTATGGCACTCCGTTGACGGACTTTTATTCTATCAACGAATACACAGATGAGGATAAATATGTGATGAAAGAAATAGAAAAGATTCGAAAGATAAATAAGAAGGCTTTCACCAAAATGACGAATGGTGTGACAAAAGAGATGCTGAAAGACGAAAACGAAAAATCTGATACGGAAAGCGGCTCTTCCATAGAATGGGATTATGTGACGAAATGGGCGAGAATAACATTAATTGGTTCGCGAGACATGGTTACCAAAGAGTTACAGAGTGACCATCTGTTTGAAATTTTGTTCAATGCAGGATGGTTTGAGCTAAAAACGGCCTTGGAGTTTAAGAGGATTCCAAATGTAAAGGATATATGGATGAATTGCAAGTTTACGGATTCAGATGGAAATGCCAAGAATGAAATAGATGTCATCGTGGATCTCGGCACCCGCTTGCTTTTTGTGGAATGTAAGACAATGGTTTATGATGTGACAGATATAGACAAGTTCCGTAGTGCCCTTCGTAACTTCAGTGGAACCAGTTCTACAGGAATCTTCGTCACTTATGAGAAGCCTAATGAGAATACACAAGAACGGTATCAACATGCAATGGAGAAATGTATAGATAATGATATCCAAACTTTCAATTTCTCATTATGGAAACAAGACTCTGCCCATTTGCCTTCGCTGAGTCAAATTGTAGAGGATGTGTTGTTGAAACAAAATAAAAGATAGTTTATGCCTATGTTTGTGAATTTTTCTAATCATCCTTCCGACCAATGGGAAGAGAAGCAGTTGAAGGAAGCTCGGAAATATGGTGAGGTGGAAGACTTCCCTTTTCCTATGGTGTCACCAGAGATGAGTGCCAGCGATGTGAATAGACTCGCGGATGAATATGTGGACAAGATTTTGAAAAAGTATGGGACATCGGCCACTATTCACGTGATGGGCGAGATGACCTTCACCTTTGCTATGGTGTCTCGTCTGAAAGCTCAGGGCATCCGTTGTTTGGCATCCACCACAGAACGGAACGCCCAAATGATTCTTGACGGTCAAAAATTGTCAGAATTTAGATTCGTGCAGTTAAGGGAATACTGAAAACAGATCATTCCCTTTCGTTCTTTGATTTCTTGAACATATAAGAAAAAAAGAACTGTATAGTTCATTAGAATTGTGAAAAATGTGGTATCTTTGTACCATGAGGGGGGGATGTGCTCCTTTTCTTGAAAGAAGAACCAATTATATACTTCTGAGAATAAGTGATTTACGGAATACATGTTGTATAAGCATTCCATTATAACAAGGATTACAACCGATTGGTGGCCATTGTGGTATGCTTGGCTGTTGTATAAGCATTCCATTATAACAAGGATTACAACATGTATAGCGGTTTGCCCGCAGATACGATGGTTGTATAAGCATTCCATTATAACAAGGATTACAACAATTTATGTTATTCCATTCGTACACGTTGGTTGTATAAGCATTCCATTATAACAAGGATTACAACGGATATCGCAAAGGCTTCTCTTCGTCTGTTGTTGTATAAGCATTCCATTATAACAAGGATTACAACACTTACCCATTCTCCAAAGATTCTCACTTTGTTGTATAAGCATTCCATTATAACAAGGATTACAACTCTATCTCCGCTACTACAGCGTCTTTGTCTGTTGTATAAGCATTCCATTATAACAAGGATTACAACCAAGACGAGTGAATGAGAAATTGCCGATTGGTTGTATAAGCATTCCATTATAACAAGGATTACAACCGCTCGAACTATCGAAGCTCAGGTAGTAGGTTGTATAAGCATTCCATTATAACAAGGATTACAACAAGACGGAGAAGACAAAGGAGGAGAATGGTGTTGTATAAGCATTCCATTATAACAAGGATTTCAACAAGATGCCACACCTCCCTGCTTTTTGTAGAGTTGTATAAGCATTCCATTATAACAAGGATTACAACTTTGGTTCAACCTTATCAATATGTTTCTGCGTTGTATAAGCATTCCATTATAACAAGGATTACAACTTTCCTTATCCTCTCATCCTCACTCTCTTTGTTGTATAAGCATTCCATTATAACAAGGATTACAACCAGGTACGTATCTGCTAATTTTGTACTTAGTTGTATAAGCATTCCATTATAACAAGGATTACAACAGCCATGGAGTGATGTAGTGACTGATGAGCGTTGTATAAGCATTCCATTATAACAAGGATAAACATATAACAAGGATAAACAAAAAGAGGCTGCATCAATTGTTGAAGCGGCCTCTTTTGTTGGTGAGTAAGAATGATTTATTTGATGTAGAAATCGTCTATCATGTGGAGCGTTTTCTTCGCTCTGGTCATTGCTGTATAGATCCATTGATAGGTCTCTTTGGTTGGATTGAGGGTGATGTTGCGTGGTACATGAACATAAACATCTTCCCATTCGCCACCTTGTGACTTATGACAGGTGATAGCATAGCCATACACGCAACGAAGGGCGTTGAGGTATGGGTCATTGAGCATGGCTTTATAAAAGGATTCCTTGTCGCGTTGAGTAATGCCTTTGTCTTTCATGCGCATGATGAAATCAATGAAAAGTGCTTGTTGCTGTGCGCTATCAAGATTGGGGCGTGACTGATGAAGAATCTCTTCAATATAGAGCGTTGTATAAGTCTTTCCAGTAAAAAGTTCCTTTACTTTAATTTCACGGAAAGAAAGATGACCATGCGTGCTGAAACGTTCACTAATTTCCTCTACGGTCACCATATCACCATTCATCAATCCTGTGGGGAGATTGTTCTGGACAACCATTAACAAATCTCCTATCTGCACCCTTCCTTCGGCAAAACCTAACTTGGCACGTATACTGTGGGAAAGCGTGTTGCAAGCATTGTTGCTCCGACAAATGCACACAGCACTATTCACGCCCTTGCTCTTGATGGTCTCTACATAGTGGTTGGTGAGCGTTTCGACACTCATATGCAACTGAACATCTTTATACTGACGGAAAGGTAGAGAACCCCATAGTTTTTGAGAGCCATAGGCATAAGCATTATTGGGGGCACTATTGTACATGCTGCGTATTTGGCTTGATGCATCAATGATACTATTGCTACCTTTTTGACGCATGATTTCTGTCAATTGTGCCTCTTGAGCTTCCATTCCAAAGGTTTCTCTGAAATAATCCTTCATTAGGGCAGGTGAGTAATATTCCTCAATTGGCGGCAACTGACAAGGATCACCCACAAAAATGAACTTACTGTTTGGGCGTTTGTCATATTCAAGTAATTCTTTAAGAAGTCTGCCGTCTCCAAACTTAGCCTGAGTGATGTCTTTAGTTTCGACATCCGACACCATCGAAGCCTCATCAATGATATAGATGGTTTCCGGTACACTATCTTCTTTCAATTGGACAGGTTCGAACACCAAAAAGAGTTGCCCATTCTTGTCTGCTTTAGGTTGTTGTGCTGCTTTCTCATCATATTCTTGATTAAGGCCATTGAAGGAATATACCATTGAATGTATGGTAGATGTAGCTCCATTAAGTCCCGATAAATTGGCAAGCACCTTGGCAGCTCTTCCTGTGGAAGCCAGCAAACGATAGGTTTTGTTCTGTTTGGCGAGTTCCTGTATTAAAAAACGCATAAGTGTGGTCTTTCCCGTTCCAGCATATCCCTTCAGAATGAAGATGCGTTGATCGGATTCATTCACAAAATGCATCATCTGGTTTAAGACCCTCTTTTGACTGAAAGTCAATTCTATGGAAGCACTATTCAATTTCATGTCGTAAAGATTTCTTGCTTGCAAAGTTATGGAAAAGATTTCAATGAAGAAAACATTTCCACATTTTGTTTTCACTTTTATTTGTGGAACCATTTTTTCTCGCTATCTTTGCCAACATAAAAAGGAAAACAAAGAGAACATTACATATTAAGATGTTAGACATAAAAGAGTGAAAGCATGAAAAAGAAGTTGATTATCATAGGAATCATTCTTGTTGCAATTGGTGGGGGTGTGTGTTGGTTTTTCAACAGGAAAGCGCCGTTGTTTGATGCAGCAGAAGGAGTGTGTCCCCGATGTCTGAGTCACGATGTCCGTAGATGGGAGTATGGATTGGGGGCAATGGACACGGAGGAAGTGATAGGAGGAGGATGTGTTGTGTCTGCTGATTCTCCCAAATATCATTGTGATGTCTGTGGCTTCGATTGGGGCGTTGTAGGTGAAATATTGGGTGAAAGATAAATCAGAATGAAATGAAAAAGAATCTGATTGTCATATTGCTTGTTATCATGACTCTCCAGTCGTGTGGCACATGTTCGCATCATGTGAACACTTCTGTTGTGTCTGATAGTGTTGAGGCTCCTTACGTGAGTCATGGGCGTGAGGTATGGAGCACACTTGCAGATGTGGGATTCCCTGTCATTCCTGATAGCATTTCAAGCTCATTGTTGGAGAGATATTGCTATACAACTTCCTATAACAAGGTGAATCGTCAGCCCAATTGGGTGATGTGGCAACTGACAGGCGATCATGTGATGCAGCGTAAGGAGGGAATATGGAATGAATATAGGGAAGATGAGGATTTGCCTGCTGATGAGCGTGCCACGTTAGCGGATTATGCATCATCTGGTTATGATCGAGGGCACATGTGTCCTGGGGGTGATTGCAATTGGGATGATGTGGGAAGGGATGAGACTTATGTGCTATCGAATATGTGCCCTCAGAATCCGAATCTGAATCGTGGGGACTGGAAGGAGATTGAGAATGCATGCAGGAAATGGGCTCAGAAGTATGGTAGCATCTATATTGTCTGTGGTCCGATGTTCTTCAAGAGTCAGGAGCACGAGAGAATTGGGCCGGATCAGATTCCCATACCAGAGGCATTCTTTAAGGTGGTGTTATGTGTGGATGAATCTGCTCCCAAGGGAATCGGTTTCATCTGCAGAAATACGGATGGGGACAGGAAGAAGGATTTCTATGTTAATACGATTAGGCAAGTTGAAAGAATCACAGGTTATCAGTTCTTCCCCAATCTGGCGGATTCCATCAAGAATATGGTGTATGATATGGATGACATCAATGCGTGGTAAACTATCGGGCGCAGTGATGGAAAAATCATTTGGTGAAGCGCAAAATTCCCTGTTTCTCTCCCTATTTTCCTCTTTTTTTGAAAAACTTTTAAAAAAGTTGCCGAAACATTTGGTCGGTATTAAAAAAGGTCGTACCTTTGCACTCGCTTTCGGGAAGCAACCGAGGTGAAATCCTCGGATGCATTTTTATGCTCGCTTCTTGAAACGGCAAGACTCGATCTTTGACAGACTGCGAACATAACAGAAGACAAGCAGCGCGCACACGCATTTATATAATATATATGTGTATTGCGCACAAGCATAGAAGTCATTCCTTTTGACAGAGAAAAACGAACGAACAATGGAGCAGGAAAGCCTGGCCGGTCAGACAGAACTATAAATATAATTATTACAGTGAAGAGTTTGATCCTGGCTCAGGATGAACGC
>Ga0310786_10002830_pt1 | contig 25900 bp, 24 predicted proteins | sample AusTroGonzalo_MG_FD_203881 | JGI IMG/M metagenome (GOLD analysis project Ga0310786, IMG submission 203881) | Bovine rumen microbial communities from tropical cattle in Woodstock, Queensland, Australia - Gonzalo_03 (v2) (version 2) | ecosystem: Host-associated > Mammals > Digestive system >...
CTATCGCCACACAACTATTTTGCTTGTTTCGCGCTCAAACTATATCTCTTAATTGGCAGTTTAGCAATTTCCTGTTAACGGTTATTAGCTAAGTTTCTAAAGCATAGGTTTTGGTGAGTTTAGTTTATGGGCTTTTTTGAGCAATGGAGCACCATTCCCCCAAAAAAAGGAATCCTGCGAATACCACACCGCAGATGGCCTCGAGTTTGATTCAGTAGACTGGTAGGATTTTATTCGGCAAATTAGCAGGATTCAATCCTCGGTCTTCTCCCACTTCGCAATAACTTCAAGGAACCTCGGCACGACGGCATGGAGCTTCACGGGACCGATGCAACATCGCAGATGGCTTCGAGCTGGATTCGATAGCATAATTGAAGCTATTCCTCGCTCTTCCGGTCGCTGAAGGCATAGACAGCGGCTTCGAGCTGGGCTTTTGCGTTGGATGCGTTGATAACGGCGGCAAGAAGACTGTGCTGCGCGTCGATGACGAACTTTTCCGCTTCGTTGAATGCTGCCGGAAACGAGCTGCTTGGCGAGTATGGCCAGATATTCGAGCAAGAGTATGTGGCGATCCTGAACAGCAAGCTGTCGTTGTTCGATTCGGAATACCAGCGGTATCTGAAGCGGATCAACGCCCACGACACGCACCGTGGCTATTTCAGCATCGACAAGAAGACTGGACGCGCCATTGACAGCACAGGCGGAGGACGGGGACGCGGCAAACGTGGCCAGGGGGAAGACATCAGCGACGACGTTTCCGCCTACGATCTCATCCTGAAAAAAAAGGAAGTGCTGTTGAGCTTCGAACGCCAGGCTGCGGATTCGACCAAGAGTGCGGGGTTGCCGTGTCCGGTTCGACCTCTGCTCCGAGCGAGCTCAGAAAGCCAAGGGCGATGAGTTTCTCGACCTTTGCCCTGTCCTTGTAATGTCCGGCGAGCGTTTCTCCGGCTCCACCGTCAGTGATGTACCCGTCCCAGTGCAGATAGACGGCCTTGATTGTTCCGTCGGGCATCGTCATCCCGATTGCTGCGTTCGTGCTCATTCGGCCTCCTTCCGCCTCTTCCAGTCGCCGGACTGGATGACCTTGGCAGCGGCCGGAAGGCTGTTCATGATGTACACCCAGCCGGTGTCCGTGCTGCCATCGGCGAGCGTGGCCTGAATGAGCTTCCGGTCGTAGAGCCTGGGGTAGCCTTCGAGGCAGTCCACGCGCCTCCAGTCTTCGAACGGGATTTCGATCAGTTCAGCATGGACGACCGTGTCCCCGGCCTGTTCGAAGGCGGGGAAGCCCCAGCCTGTGTCGTAGAGCGTCCCCACGATTGTGCAAGGCGTGATGTTGACGGCATTCGCGCAGAGGCGATTCAGGACGGCAGGAACAGCGGACAGAATCTCGTCCGGCTTCAAGCCCATGCGTCCCATAGCCGTCATGCCCTCGGCAACCTCTTTCGCCGTATAGGACGTTTCGCGTCCGAGCTTCTCGGCGGCCTCGGTCAGCCGTTTGAACTCTCCTTCGGTCGCGCCGGACACGGCCTTGACCATGCGCATGGCGTCGTCGAAGTCGGCGAACGTCTTCGTGGCAAACGCCATCGGTGCAGCTAGAACGCCGGAGACAGCGAGCATGTTCAAACCCTCCATCAGCAATAACGTGAAAGCGCCTGAACCTGAACTGGAATCAGCAACACCAATTCCATAGGAGAAATAACATGAAACACCGGGTATTTCTGATCGCAGCCGCGCTCTGCGCCGCTGTCTTTACCCTGAACACGACGGGCTGCAGCAGAGAAGAAGCAACTGAATCCGCGATTGATTCAAAAGCCGAAAAAGCCAAACAATCCGCAAAACTTCTTCAGCAAATGTTTGATAAAAAAATAGAAGAAGCCAGGATTCATCTCGTTGGAAAAGTGACGGATATGAACAACCTGGAACTGGAAGATGTTACATTAAGACTTGAATTCAACCGTCCCAAAGATTTTGGTCTCGATTCTGAACATATAAGGGAAACCAGAACAATAAATGGCAGTTTTACGATAGAGAAAAGCCACTACACGAGTGTTTCCATATCTTTTTATAAACCTGGTTATCGCACAGAAAATATAACATTTTACACATCTGAAGCAGCAAATACTCCCAAGTCGGCGATTCAGGAAAACTGCCATATTAAGCTGAGGGAAATCGGGACTTTGGCTGCATTAGTGAAAGGGGACGCCCATCTTGAATATGATGAAGAGCGGCAGCTCCTGACAGTTTTCGACCTTTCTGAAATTGCAGATGGTGAGGGTACAACTCCTCGTCGATTTACCCTCAAAATCTGTTTTCAAGAGTTCCAACTTTCTGCTATCCAGGTGGCGCATTTTATAGCAAAACTGCTATTTTGAGGTCCGAAAGCTGGTTCGAAAGCGGTGTGATAAATAATGCCGATAGCAGTTTTGAGCTCAGAAATATGGGGGAAAAATCAAAAAAGCCCGACGGCGTTCCGTCGGGCTCGAGAGGTCAATGGTGGAGTATTCCATTCAAAAACAGAAAACCGCTAATGTCCAGAAGGGAATAGGCATAAAGAGTATTATAATAATTAATTGTAGAAGCGATTTCCGCCTCAAGAAGATGAAATATCGATTATTCTTTTGCTAAGTTCCAGTCCGACAAACTGAGTGGATATTAGCAGTTTTTAAAAAACGCCGTTATCGGGAGTATACCCAAAATCATTTTTTCGTCGTGAGATTACCGCCCAGCAGGTCGGATGCGCGAGTCCGAACGAATTCTTCGAGTCGCTTCAGCCTCCATGCGGGGAGATTGTAGCGACTGTGGCGTGTGAACTTGAAGTCGGCGAGTTTGCGGAGCTGTTTGCGCTGGCGATCGGTCATGAATGCAACAACGAGTTCGTCAAACGACACATCGTAAGCAGAGAGACGGCTCGCGGCGTATTGATTCAGGTCGGCAATATCATCCTTCATGGCGAAGGGGAAGAGTGCAAGACCATTGTCGAAGAGGGGAGCGAATCCTGTGGGCTTATTCCGTTTGTTGTCGATGATGAGACCGAAATTTCCGAGATGACGATCCGTGTTGTAAACGAGCGCATCAAAAACCATCATATCACAGAAAGGTTCATAAAACGTTTTTCCCATGGATTTAAGATCAGCAGCGATCTCCGTGAGCTTGCGTCCGGGAAAAAATCTGTGTGCAGATACGAACGAGTGGTCGATGTCCGTGAAGAGCTCACAGGTGCTGCACAGTGTCCCTTTCCACCTCGCCAAATTGTACGGAACGTGATTCACGCCCATTGATTCGGCAATCTGAGCGGCGTAATACTCGGAATACGGTTCGTTACCCGTATTGGCTGCACCTGAGCTCCCACCTTTATAAAGCTGGATCACGCCACCGATTCTGCGCCATCCTTTGCGAAGATTACCGTTGGTTGTGAACTCAGGTGAGGAGGAGAATCCGCTCGGTCGGACGCTTCCGAATCCAGTATATGCAATGAGCGAAAGAGCTTTGTTGAACGTATTTTTGTACAGGTTGAACTCGCTGAAGCTCCCGTTAAAACCTTCCGGCACGCACCAGTAGCTGTCGTTCAGGGACAGTCCGAAACTGAGCTTGATGATGCCAAGGAGATTGTTGCGACTGAGGCCGTAAACGGAAAGGATTTTATCCACATACTCACGATTGCGCGGGATAATGCGTGACCGCAACCATGCAAGCACACCATCCTCGTTCAACGGCATTCCCAGTGGAAGAAGATGACGTTTTGCCTCGTTTGCGCTCAGAATCGAACACGCAAAACCATCCAGACCTTTCTGCCGGAGCTCGAAGGTCAGAAGCTCAAAATCATATTGTTTCAGCGTAAATTTCATGATGTGTTGACAGGCTATCTTGTATTCGTTTGTTGAGGAAGAACTGACGCTGAATCATATCGCTGAGAAAAAGCCAGATGTCATGATCATTACCTGAAAATAATCTACACCACGCTCGATGTTTTTTCAAGTAGTTTTCCAGTTTTTTTCGTGTAAGTTCAGTCTCGTTTGTATCAAAACCGTATTGTCTCGATTTGAATTTGTAAAAAAGCTTTACAAGTTACCTGGCAGTGGTTCGTTTCTCTTTTTTTTAGTCTGAAATAATAGATATTTCCGGTTCATCGCGCCAGGCGCACCTTGCCGCGAATTCATCATGTTTTTCTTCCGGCAGATTCATGAAGTCAAGTATCTGCTCTCCGGGGAAATAATGGCTGCAATAGCGAGGGAAGACTCCTTGGGGCACAATCCCTATTTTGTCTTTTCCCGTGATACGGTCGGCAAGCATATTTCCTTCATCAATTATCACTGGCATTCCGGCACGATGCAGCGCGAGATAGAAATTGATGGTTTCGTTGGATCGTCCCCATGAACTGCCAGCGACAGCAAAGTAGAATCCATGGTCGGCTTTGCAGACATATAGTGAGACATGGGTAGAGTTGCCGCCTCTACAGACCTCCCATGGATGGCCTCCCCGTTCCCGATGCTCATACCAGTTTCGAAACGCTTCCGGCGAGTCCTCATCAATGTCCATAAGCCCCTCATCACGTCCATCTGCATGCTTCTCATACAGTTCTTTAGGAGAAAGTGTCCCACGCCCATCATAATGGTTGGCCGCATATCCCATTTGACAACAGCGGAAGAACAGCCCAGATGTCATGTCTTCGATCAGGTTGTCCGGCAAGGCATCTTTCCTGTAATTCTCCATCAGCTTCAGGAACTCGTCCCGATCCGCATCCGTGAGCCCAGAAAAGTATTCTTCCTTATCCTCCGGGTAGATCTCCCAAAAGGCTTTGCGGGAAATTGTTCCGATGCGTAAATCCGGGGACAAATCTTCTCGGATTCTCCGATTATATTCTCCTGATTTGATATCAGGGATGCATTCCCTAACTCTTTCGACGAGCCATCGGACATATTCGCATTCATCATGGGGATACGAAGGGAAAGGAACTTTCGGCATGGTTTGCAAAATGAGTCTGTTGTTCATAATGATCGCCCGGTATCCGTTCTCGTCATCTTCTATAAAACTGAACGAAAACCATTGTTTTTCCTGTGGGTAATCCCGTTCCCACATTTCCTCAATTTCTTCACGAGACATCTCGCCATCTTCAGGGGGCAGATCGCAGCAATCCATGTAGTCCTCTATTGAGCCTCTGTCAACGAGGAAATAAAGCTTTCGGGTTCCATTAGAATCATATGGAGAAATACGCCGCACCTCCGCGAATAAATCATCTAGCGCAGCATTTGTTTCTGAATTATAAAGCACGGGGTTTCTACTGTCGGAGGCGAATCTATAGCAGTCCAAAACAGGAACACAGAAATGTATTTTTTCGTTGTCCATAATAATTCCTTTGACTTAAGACACAATGAATTATAGCTCCATTTGACCAGAAGTCAAGTAAAAATAAAGAAAAACATTCTTTTCTTTGTTGAAAAAATCAGTTCAGATGTTTGCATATGTCATTCCATGCTAGTTCTGCATCGTGAGCTACTTGGTAGCGCCCTATAAGTCTGCTTCCCCTGCACGACTCATCGCTACACTCAATAGTTGTTCCCTCACGGAATGAGGATCTGATAGAGGGGTTTCTACCACAGAAGGGACAAGGAAGAAGACCAGGCCATTTATCTTCTTTTCCCTCCTCAATTTCTTTCTCTATGTCAATAGGATCTCCCATCCGTTCTTCCAAAGGCCTTTTGTTGTCACCAAGCCAGTCAATTTCCCAACACGTCAATGTTGGTTTGTCCGAGGAAGAACATGTGATTCTGTAGATATAGTCAACCCCTATATTATCGCCAAGAAGCTCAAGTTCATACGGATTCCCGTCCGAAAGAAGGGAAAACAGGATGTCTGATGGGGTAACACCAGCCTTTTGCTTTTTGCAAAACTCATTCAATTCTTCGCCCAAACCATTGCTAATATACCCATCGTGGTTTCGATACAGCCGAACAGTGGCAACATTTTCTCCAGTCAAATCAAGATAGGCTCTTGTCATTTTTTGTTCTCCGTTTTGGTTATATAACAAACTGATATTTGAGCGAAAACAGTGTTTGTGGGGTGGTAATATACACTCGACCGTGCGAAATTACAAGTAGAAGAAAGATTTTTTGTGGATGTGGCTGAGCAATTTGACGATTCTTTCCTTTTATGCCAAATAGCTCTTTTGTTGCTTTTTCAAATATTACTACCGATAGGGTATAAAATGATGGTATTACCGAGAGAATTACACCGAACGGGTATAATGTGGTAACTGTTAATAAACTCTAACAGAAGTAATATCAATGGACGATTCTCCTCTCTGTTGTTATTGCCATTTCCATGCATCTATTGTGACAGTTCCCTCTAACGCCTCCTGCTGTTCCGCAGGAAGGAGAGAGAAGAAATCCAGGCCGGTCTTCAGCTCGACCTCATCCACAGTCACCACAAATGCCTGTAAGGATTTGGTGGAGCCCTCGTTCGGAATGATGAAGGCTATCATTTTTTCGGGCGGTGTGCGATCCCACACCACCTTGTAATAAGCTGGGGGGACGGTAACTTCGTTTGGCCCTATCGTAATAGCTTTTCCCGTTGGGAAAATGGGGCCGGTTACAATATAAATATCTCTTTCTACGAGGGCAAAGTAACGCACCTGGCTCTCCGCGATCTTCCAAATGCCTCGATTAAATTCCGGTTCCTGCGGCGACATGTTGCTCATGAAAAAAGACTCGTCCATTGTTTTCTCGGAATAACTCATGTCCGCAGCGGGAGCCAGGTGTCCTCTATCACGACCTGAATTTTTGTAGTCGGCAAGCGTCGCGCTACCGCTCGGTATCTGCGGGTCTTCGCGAAAATTATCGTTTCTGGCGGCGACCTTTTTCGTTACCTCCTCATAGGTCATCCGATAAATGACCCAGCGAGCCTGCTCATGCTTCTCGCTGTATCCGAGGGCATAACCCTCTCTGTCAACAATACAGTCGGCGGGACCGGGAACGCCAAACGATAAATTGTCATACTTTGATCCGCTCACCGATGGAATTGGTTCCGCAGGCTGTTGCGTCGTCGTTGGTCTGCCAAAATACTGTTCCGTCCAGGTCTGAACGTAATATTTGACTTCATATGGGTGCAGGGCCGCCCATACTCCGATGACAAAGGCGGCGATTACAATAAGTGTAACAACAACACCAATCGGAAGCTTTACACTGGATTTGCGTCTTCGGGATGATTTGGCTCTACGTTTAGACATGGTGTCCTTTAGATTGTAAACCGTTGCACATTAGTTCCCTGCTCATGCAGCTTCTTTATTTGAAATACGCCGATAATATATCAATATCCCTGGAATGAGTTCTACCCGTTCGATTGTGCCTTCTGTCTGACCGTAAGATTCATCTTCTACGATGCAATGCCCGTCATGCTTTCTGTTGGGACGCTGGTTATTGTAATACCATGTATATCGCCTGATTACTTCCAGCAATGCTTTCTCGCCAAAGAAGAAGAAAAGATCCAGACATTCTCTTCTAATTCTATTTACAAAACTTTCCGCGTGACAATTCATTACAGGAGCTCCAGGAGAGATCTTTATGGGTATCATTCCTAGCTGCGTAATATACCAGTCAACATCTTTCGTATAACGGCGATCCCGGTCACGGATAAGGAATCTCGCATCGGGACCGAATGGATTTAATGGATTGTCAACCGGTTCTGTCCATCGTTTGATAGTGTTTTTTACCCATTCCGCAGTGGCAGTCGGACTAATTCCAGCTATAAACATTAAATCCGTTTCAAGATGAATAAAGAAGAACACATAATATGTCTTTGGTCCTTGTTCCGTAAAGACCTGTACGCAAAAGAAATCTCCTGCCCATGTAATATGTTCGAGTTTTTTGATCCAGTCTTTCCAACGTATTGTTCTTGCGTTATTCTTCGTTTCCCAAAAACCTATATCATAAAGCATGTCGTTGACCTGACGCATGGTAATGCCTTTGAACTTTTCCAGCATTGCTTTATATATCTGTTTTTTGCCCCAATTTGGATGTGAGTCAATAATAGTTCGAAGCTCCTTTTGCTTTTCTTCCTTACGGATGGTACAGGCTGTTTTCTTGTCTCCAGAATCCAGACCAATGTATTTTTTCCCAAATATTTCTTTTGAATATGTCACTATCTGCCATGTTGAAAGGAGAGATACGACCCTTTGCGTAACACCCTTAACTTTAACCACTTCTCCTGCAAGTCGACGTTCGCTTTCTCTCGTTAATTTTGTATTGCTCTTATTGCTCATTTCCCGGAGTATATCGTTTTCAAGACGTGCATAAAGATTTCGTGCAACAAGTTCAGGATCAAGATGGATTTTATCAATAAAGTCTGTGAGTCGCTTATGCATTTTATAGTATCGACTTGATTGTGTTCTCTTGTCATTTTCATCTGGACAAGACCATGAATTCAGACTCTTCAATATTTTGACAAAAGTAGACCATGGAAATCCTTTGCTCATCCGATTCTCGCTTGTGGGAATGAAGTTTCTAGCAAGAACACTTTGGACATGATGCTCCTTTATATCATCAAAGCCCAACTTGTTCATTTCGTGAGCGATGTGATTGCAGCTCCAGGTCAAACAGTCAAGAGCGATATCCACGATAAGTTCTTGCTTAAACCGGGAAATCTGATTTTTCATCACATCCTTTGGATTGTTTTTATAATTCTCATATCCTAGCATTAAATCCTCAAAGGGCATTATGACAATATCTTTCCTATACCGTTCCGGCAGATTGATGGCAAGGCGTCCTAACACCCTAAAAACCTGATCTTTAACATCTAGTAAAACCATATCTCCCTTCGTCAATTCGAGATACATTTCTTTGTTTTCCTTAAATAAATAGTCCGATTCCGTATCCATTTGCAGATTGACGTCTATAGATGTGAAGTCTCTTACAAAATCCAGAAACAATCTAAGATTTTCGCTTTCTCGAAGTTTTCTTCTGCTTCGTGAAGACAAACATCTCCAGAATGTCTTTCTTTTTTTGCTCATTTCGTTTTGCGATTGCTTTTCTGCTTGGTTCTCACGGAAGATTGACCGTTGTTGAGCCATGCAGTTTTTTCTTTTAATTCCTTAACTGACATTTGTTGAAGCATTCGTATCACAGAAACATATTCGGATGGCAGATAGCGTCCTTCTTTTTCCCAATTCTGGTACCGCGAATAAGGAACATTCAACAATTGCGCCATTTGTATTCTCGTTAGATTGATTTGCAACCGTATTTTGCGTAACTCTTTTCCAGGAATCTTTTTCGACACATCATCGTCTTTAGAGGCAATTGTAACGACATGACGTCTTGCTGCCGCATACACAGATTCTGTTGGCGGATTGCCAAACATGACTAACATCTTTTCTACCATTTCAGGGGGAGGACAGCTGTTCCCGCTTTCCCAATTTTTGTACGTTGTAAATGGAACACCCAATTTGTCCGCCATTTGGCGGGCAGTCAAGCCTATCCTCTTTTTTCCTTCACGGATAGCAAATCTGGAAAGTTTTGGGGATTCATAATACCGACGCGTTGCTTTCACGGGAGCAGATGTTTTGACCGTCTGCTCAAAAGATGAAACTCTTTTGTCGTACATATCCAAAAGTCTTTTTGCTGTGGATGATGGGGGACGAGACTTCCCATTTTGCCATTTTTCATATCTTCTTTCCTCTGAATCAAAGAGGTCATTCATTTCCTCAACTGTCTTCCCCAGCATAAGCCGAAGATCCGTTATCTGCGCCGGGGAAATGATAGAAACCAAAACAGTCTTTTTTCCCTTGTGCTTTGGTTTTTTATTCGGCTCTCTTACCCTCTTGCCGGATATTTCAAAAAAGCCGAGTTCCTGCATCTTTTTCCGAAGATCTGTTCCCGTCATTTTTTCAAGTTCACAAAATCTCTCTTCAATGGCAGAAGCCATGATGGATTCGCCTCTTTCCCATTTGCCATAATTCCAAACAGAGACACCGAGCAAGGCGGCTGCAACCGCCTGGCTCAGTCCACGAACCGTTCGAAAAGCAATCAGACGATCAGCTGAAACATGTTCGGCATCTTCTGTCCCTTTTTCGTTTGTTCCATCTTCCTTTGTGTTTTGGGGAACAGAAAGACGTGACAGCTTTTGGGCAAAGTCTTTATTAATGAAATCCTGATCATTCATAAAGGCTTTGATGGTTTTGTCATCATTCTGTATCTTTTTGACAGCAGCTCCCAATTGAATTAGCCCGGAGTGTTCTCGAATGACTTGGTTACAGATTCTTCTGATAAGATTTTCTAGCTCGGTAAGTGCTTTTGATTTTGCCATATGGAACCTTTGGGGTTATTTCACGAAAAAGTAATCATCAATTCTGCTTTCCTGAAGCTTGAGCTTCGCGGCGTTTTCGCAGATGAAGTTTATCATAGTTGGAATTGTCTATTCATCCAGTGAAAGGAATCCCTGTTCAAAAGCTCCAGGGAACGGGAATTTTCTGGACTGCTGGTTATTTTTATCTTTGCCTTGGAAACAGACGACAATCCGGGAACCTTCAATTCCCGTAACTTTGCCCAAGCCAAAAGCCTTATGCCTTACAATCGTTCCGGCATGAACATCGCTGACATCGACTTTATCCACAGACTTCCTTGGAGTCGGCGCTACAGGTGTTGGAGGAACATATGCCGGACGATAGACGCCTCCCGTTGCAGGTTTTGACGGCTGAGAAATCGACGTTTTCTTAGTCTCATGTGTTGCCTTCGGTTCAGTCATCCCCGGCTTCTCGGCATCGTGATCGTATGATTCATTGCTGATATTCGAGAAGAATGGACGTTTGGAATCAGACACCTGTCCGGCCATTGCGTCGTAATCCTCACGAGAGATGACGGTACTATACAGGCCGACATTTTCATCGGTGTGTTTGTCGATGCCGGTGTAGACCAGGCTCGCGTCCTCGTATCGTTTGAACTTGTAGACGGCATCGTTCATGAGCGCTTCATTGAACACGTTGAGGGAAACCAGCAGCTCGAAATCCTTCACATTCAGACCCGTCACCTTCTTGAACAGATCCGGTTCCAGCTGCGTAATGACGTCCTGAAGGCTGTACTCGCGGTAGTCGGTCAGGTACATGAATACCGGAATCCTCGTCGCAAACTTGATCAGTTTTTCCTGAATCTGCTTGCGCATGGACTTGTATTCCTTTTCCTCCTCTGAGAGCTCCCGTTTTTCTTTCGGGGTCAGGTTCTCCTTATCGCGCTTCGCCTTCTTCACCGCATTGGATTTGTTGATGATGGTTTCGATATCGGAGTTCAGACTTCGAAATCCTTCGATCCGCATCAGGGCCTTCATGGCTTCATCGTTTGCAAGCAGACGCGCCAGCGTGTCATTATCGACATTGACGAGCAGTGCGCTTTCCCAGCGTTTCGCAAGCAGCGTGGCGGAGGTGCCAGCCATTGCGATATCCAGAATTTCCGCTGCGTTGACCTGTCGCATAGCGCTCCCGTCGTAGGCCAGGACGGGCAGGAATTTGATGAACTCCCCTACTTTCTTTTCCGGGTTGCTTTCCTTGATGTTCAGACGGCAGCTGTAGTCGGAGATCTGCTTCAGCGCACGATCCAGCGCGAAGTCGAACACATAGCACTCCTGTTTGACGATCTCGCGCTGTCCGTTGTCCTTGGTGATTTCCCACGGGCTTTGAACTCGGAATGCCGCCTGGAAATAAGTCTCCGGGCTGGACAGGTTCCGCAGCATGAAAATGCCCGTCCAAGGCCGGATCGTGACGCCGGTCGTCAGCTTGCCGCAGGAGAGCGTGATCGTCTTGGAATCCAGAGGATCGTCCATGGATTCACGGACAGGCCCCAGCGCAGCCACGCCGATACCCGCATCAGATCCTGCACAAACGTTGACCTGATAGTCATGATAAAAATGGTTTTGCCTTTTGGCCAGCAGATTTGCCATCGCCTGACACGAGGCGACGTTGGGCATGAACCACAGCGTGTGAGACAGCACGTTCAGAAGTCGCGTATCGGAGAACGGCATCGGAGGCTTCTGCGCTCCCAGCTTCAGTTCATCGACCGTAGTTTCCAAATAAGCTCCACGGATCAGGTCCAGCCATTTCTGAACGTACTCTTCGAACTTGAAATGAGCTCTGTTTCCGGTTCCTTCCGCCGAGAAAAAGACATTCAGGTCGAATTCGTCGAACTCGCCCTGTTTGGCGATCCGCTGGATGCTCTCCGGGATTTTGTAGGTCAGCATCACCATGCGGGGAAGAGCTGCATACGGATTGGCATCCCCGGCCTTCGCCTTGTACTCAGGGAAGTCGGAGAGTTTCGGCCACTCGTCCTTGCAGCGCTGCTCGTCGGAATATGTCCAGTTGTATATCTGCTCCTCGATGAACTCGCCGGAGTTCAAGGCGCGGAACGGCGTGCCGGATAAATACAGGTAATACTCCGACGTGATCGGCAGCCACGTTTCATCGTAGGCGTTGCCTGCGTCGTACTTGGAAAGGTCTTCCTCGAAGGCGTCTTCGTCGGATTCGAAAAGCTTCCTTGCATTGTCTTTCCATGCGCCGAAATGGTATTCATCGAAAATAACGAGGTCCCAGTTGGTCGCATGCACCCACTCGTTATTCGCCTTGATGCCGCCAGTTTCCTTGTTCACGCCGAGGAAGTCCTGGAAGGAACCGAAGCAAACGATCGGCCGTTTCTTATCCGCACGCTGATACTGCTCGTCGTTCGTAAGACCGCCAGGCTGTGTTGGTCTGGTGATGAACTGCCATCCCTCGAAATCGACATGCGTCATCAGGTCCTCGCGCCATGCCGTCTGAACAGCAGGCTTGAAGGTCAGGATAAGGACGCGCTTCATCCCCATTTTCTTCGCCAGCTGATAGGCAGCAAATGTCTTGCCGAAGCGCATCTTGGCGTTCCACAGGAATTTCGGAATTCTTCCGTGGCCTTCTTCATAGGCAGACTTGAAATAGCGCATGGTTTTTTCCACGGCAAGTTCCTGCTCAGGACGCATGGCAAAGGTTTGCGTCCGGTTCTCGACATTTTCCGTACCGGTCTTCACCGCCATGACAGCAGCCTGCACGTCTCTCAATGTGCAGCGGAACCATTCGTTCCTGTCTTCACCGGAGTTCATCTGACGCTTGCCCTTTGCTTTCAGAACCGCATGAACATCGTGATCCGTAAAGCAGCTGCCGTCATTCTTCATGGCGGACCAGAACCCCAGGATATGGTATGGCACCGCTACCGTATGAACCTGCTCCTTGATACGGGTTTCGACATTGCGTTCGGTATAACCGACCTTGATATAGCCCTCGTGAGATTGTACGCCCTTGAATTCATAAGCATAAATCATGGGCCGGGATTCCGACCGTTGTGGGAAAAAGTCCATTTCGGGCATCAGTCGTCACCTCCTTCCAAATCCATAGGACGGATCATTGAATCAATAAAGGCGATCTCTTCCTCAGAAATACCATATTTCGCATACAGTTCATTGTCAGTCCAGGCCTTTGAGAAGTTTTGTACGGGAACTAATTGATAAACTCCTCTTGCAGCATTTTGGGAGTTTTTCTTAAGAAGGACTAAAAAACGGAAGAATTTTGTTGCGATGTATGACATTGCATTTTCACACATTCCTTTGTTTTTAAACGGTCCTATGACTAAATAGCTCTCGTTGCAAATTGTATTTGGTTCTCCATAAAAAGGTTTTGGCAAAATAGAATGGGGGAAGGTGTCGCTGCCACTTCCTGCCTTGCCGATAAAAACCTTATGCCATGGAATCATTTCTTGCCCACGAGATACATCTTTCAATGGAGCATATGCTGTTGTTCCTCGAACTTCTCGATCATTTCCACTTACATATATTTTTAAATCAGAGCTTAAAATCTTTTTTTTATTACCTTTGTAAGTGTTTGGAATTCCAAAAGGAAGCCTCGTGCTTATCAGCCCCTCCATTGATTTTTCTTTAAAGCTCTTAACTTTGTGAAGAATGCTTATTGCTTCGTTATATCTAATAAAAGTATCACACCCAGCCTCTAATAAGGGCCTTTCAATAGGGCCAAATACATCACTCCCCTTGTGAGAATACACCGCACAGTCTCCTGTACTATCTCTATCCCACAGGAAATAGGAAACCCCACCTTTTATTTGTACTCCTGAAAAACAGTCAGATGCCTCCGGAAAATCATGGATAACTCGGATGTGTTTGTCGTGAAGCATTTCATCTCGAAACTCGTCAAGTCCCTTTCCGCCAGCAAACCATCTTGACGGAGTAATCATCGTTATAAATCTTGGGCGTAATTGTTTTGCACTTTGAACAAACAACTGATAAATGGGCCTTGCACTGGCTCCATTTCCTCCCCCGTCGCTCAACTGATACGGCGGATTTCCGATAATTACATCAAATCTCATGTTGAATAAACCCTTTGGATTCGTAGTGTGGATCAGTTCATATGCGTGCGTTTCCAGATCATCCGGTCTGTCATACTCTGAACGTGAGGCACCGCAGAAAATACACTTTCCGTCTTCCCACTTGTGCCGGATATTTTTGAATCGGATATTTCCGTCAACTGTGTTAAACTGGGTCACGGAATAATTGCTATTTGCGGTCTTGGAACAATAGACGCTTCGTCTGGAAAGATGGGCGGTCAGCTCAGTGATAGCGATGCCGAAGAGCTGACATCTGAAAATGTGATTGACGCGTTCCTGAAGGTCGGGGTAAACCGGTTCCAACTCTTTCAGAAGCCGTTTTGCGATTTCCCGTAGGAAGACGCCGCTTTTGCAGGCAGGATCAAGGAAGGTCGTCTCCGGATCGCGGAAGAGTTCCTGCGGTAGCATGTCTAACATCGCATTTGCCACATCCGGTGGGGTAAACACCTCGTCATTGGAGAGATTTGCGATACAGGACAGGACATCAGGGTTGTATCCGGTTTCAGGGTTGGGCGTCATAATTCTGCGGTCTCCTGTAGTCAAATATGTATTGCTGAAGGAAAATCGGTTCGACATCGCCAATTTTGTCGGCGAAAAGATCCATTTGTTCGGATTGGCAAATGTTGTCCTCGACAGCGGAGTATCTTTGCATGAGCTCTGCAAAGGAGAAGTCCTTGCGCTGAATTCGAGTATTGTTGAAAGGAAGGGTCCATTCAGAGAAGATGATCGGTGTCTTGGTGTCCTGTTGCTGCTCGTCGACGCACATCAGCGTCAGCGCATTTCCGCAGACGATGTTCCGACAGAGAATGAAACGAACCGCAGTACGACATTCTTCGGAGAGTTCGCCCGCGCAGATAGTTTCGTAATCGGAATCCCAGATGCCGTATAAACGCTGACGGCAGGCGATCACATTGTCCATCAGCAAATCCACACCGTAGAGACTGGCGACGGCGATGAGCGACTGCTTTTCAAATTCGAGGGGGACAATGGTCCGTTTTCTGGGCGGAACGGCGCGTTTCTTTGCTACTACGAGCTTTCTTCGCAGGATTTCGGCCAGGAAATTCCCGTCACCACAGGCGGGCTCCAGGAAACGGCTGTCAACGCGCTCCGTCTCCTGTTTGACCAAATCCAGCATGGCGTTCACTTCACGTTCACCAGTGAAGACCTCGCCATGGTCGGATACCCTTTGCCTGGATTTGACTTGCTGTTCCATCACTGCCCCTTAAAAACAGAAATCCCGGAATAGAAAGATTCGGTTCCATTCCGGGAAAAAGACTGAAAAATACGAGGCACCCGCCGGACGATTTGATTTCCGGCTGAATTACGCAGATGATGTTTTGTGGGACGAACAGACAGGAACATTGTGGCCTCGGACGGGATAACGATCACGCATGAGGTCACGTCTGAACATAAAAAAAGCCGGACGCATCCCCATACGCGAACGCATAGGTCCCGCCAAGAACCTGCTCAAGAAGCGCATGAGAAGACGCCCAGCAAGACACAAAGACACTATGGTCCCTTGCTGCGCGTATTCCGCATTTTTCTTGAGCAAAAGAGATTTTTAAACTTGGCGGGTTTATGCGTTCTTTTGCAGAAATAACCGATGTAAAGAGCCTGGAACCGAGATTCATAGGGTAGAACCTCGGTTCCAACTGGTAATTTACACCGCACTTATGCAAAAGTCAAGTCCAAAATGAACTTGTCCTATATCTTTTCCTCATTTATTATTGTATGAGAGAGTGTTAATAGCGTCTGCTCTTCGATCAGGCTGATGCTTCTCGGCCTGAAAGAATGCACGTTGAAGCGGCAACTGTCGAAACATGTTATGCCTCAGTTGTCCTCCTTCCTCTTCTTCCAGTTGCCGGACTGAATGACCCTGGCAGCGGCCGGAAGGCTGTTCATGATGTACACCCAGCCGGTGTCCACGCTTCCATCGGCGAGCGTGGCCTGGATAAGCTTCCGGTCGTAGAGCCTGGGGTAGCCTTCGAGGCAATCCACGCGCCTCCAGTCCTCGAACGGGATTTCGATGAGTTCGGCGTGAACGACCGTGTCTCCGACCTGCTCGAAGGCGGGGAAGCCCCAGCCCGTGTCGTAGAGCGTCCCCTTGATCGTACAGGGCGTGATGCTGATCGCGTTCCTGCAGAGGTGATGGTTGCGTTCTCCGGTCATGAGGGTTCCGTAGGTGATGAGTTTGACTGTTTTCATTTTTTTGTGCTCCTTTTGAGGTTGAGTGGAAGGATGAGTTTTTTGTGGGAGGCGAAGGCGTTCGGCACTTTGAAGTAGACCGCGCCAGCAGAGCAGAGCCTGCGGTAGTCGTCAGGGTACGGTTGCCCCTCACGAACCCGTTTCGTGTCCAGCGTCATTTCGTAAGTCACCGCGAGGACAACCTCATTCTGATATTCGACGGCGAGCCACATCCTACGGTAGATGCGAGGGTAGCCTTCGAAGAAGTCCAGCTGATCCAGGTGTCTATCCCAGATGCAGTAGAGCACACCGTATACAACGGCTCCCTCTTCGAAATCGATGTCGGCGTAGAGGCGTTCGCTCAGGCGGTAGTTCGGCAGTTTTGCCATGCCGAGCGGAACCGCGCCCGGACAGCGTCTCCGCATGCGGTTCGGATTCATGTTCGACCCGTAGGCGAAGTAGAGGATCGGGGCATTCATGGATTGTTTCTCCTTCTGGTTGTGGCTGTTATTACTTAAAGCATTGATTCCGTTTAACGCAAGTGTTTTATGGAGAATCTTCAATAAAGTTTTCCAGCCTTTATTTCCCCGGAATCTCCTGCTCTTCGAACGAGGCGTAGTTGAGCTTAGCGAGCAGATTCAGAAATTCCAGGGGCGCGTCGTCCTCCGTAAGGACGTAGTCGTGCTGGCCGATTTTGTCGAGAGTTTTCCGCATGTACTCCTCGACCGTGAGATCGATTTGGAACGGATTCCTCTTCATGGCTTCAACAATCTCTCTGGCGTTCGTTCCTTCGATGTATTCGCCAGTGCAGGCGACAGGGGTGCCGTCGAAGTCCGTTTCGTGGATTCTGATTTTCATGTGGCTGGGCTCCTATTCTTTAGGGAATTTGAGGCTGTTTTAGGGGGATTTGAGGCGGGTGATTTATGCGCTTCGATTTGGGGGGTGCTGCCCCGGCTGTCGAATCGCACGTTGAGCCCAAAGCGAGCGGCGTTTGGCATAATTGGGCATAGGCTGTCGCTTTAGGTTGCTCGAATTAAAATTCGCAGTTCGCCGGAGAGAGCCCTGACGGAGGCGAGTGAGGTCTCCGGCAGAACTGCGGAAAAGATTCGTTTTTCTTCGGATTTCCAGCTGACTTTTCGGGAAAGGCATAACCGCAGAAAGTCGCATTATCTATCCGAATATCTTTCGTTTTATTTCAAAGAACCGCTTGCTATTTCGGCAAGCCATGCTGAGGAGAGGAGGCCGGTTGCCCGGCCCCCTCCGGTTCGGGGTTCAGGCGTTCGGCCTGCCGTTCTTCCACGCCTTGTTTCCCGGCAGGTTGGCGAGGAGGTGTTTGCGGACGTTCTTGAATTCCGGTCCGATCATTTTGAGGTGGAGGAGGAACACTCGCATGTCGTAGGCGGCGCTCTGCTCGTTGTATTCGCGCGGCCTCTTCGTGCTTGCGCACTTCGCGGTCTTGGCCTTGGCGGCGATCATCAGGGCGAGGATCACGGCGGTCTTGACCTTGCCCGCGTGGTTGCATCCGTTGAAGGCCCGGATTTCGACTGTACCCATTCGCCAGACGTTGTTCAGGTTGATTGCGCGGTAGCGGGTGCTGTCGTAGTGTTCAGGGTGAGGATTTGCGTGGCCGAACCAGGCGATGTTCAGGGCTCTGCGGGTCTGCGGTTTCATCCGTTCGAGGCGGGCGATGAACTCGCGGTCAGTCGGGCGGGTGTACCAGGAGAGGCGGTTCGGCAATGTTCCGACCGCCTTGAGGATCAGTTTTTCCTGTTTGTACCAGATTCTTGCGAAGTTCGCGATTTGGGCCGCCGTGAAGTCTTCGACGCCGATGTGGACGTGCTGGCTCGTGCAGGCCGGTGTTCTTGCACCGGCTCTACGCAGGGCGCGCACCACCTTTTGCAGGGTGTCGAGGTCGTTCCAGTGGAGGATCGGGGTGACCACCTCTGCCGAGGTCGCGCGGCTACCGAGGCTGCCGTCCGAGATGGCCTTCCATTTTTTTCCGTCGTCGGCGTGGACCGTCCATTCGTCGTAGCTGCCGCCCGTGTGGGTGATGCGGCCGCCGACCACGCTCTGGATTGCTCTCGCGGCTCCTTCGCGGCTGAGGTGAGTGTATTCGAGCTCCGTTCCGAAGCCCAGGGTTTTCGCGGTGTCGAGGATGTTGTTCTCGCTCATGTGTTGCCTCCGTCAGGTTGGCATTCTTGTTTGGTTCGCGGGCTGCCCATGCATCCCGCTCGACATTAGTTAATTAAGCATGGAATGCGTTAATAGCCAATCGTTTATCGAAGAAATAACACTTTTTATTGAACTTTCTTCCGGTTGTTTTAATAAAGCCGTCTTTCTGCTCAGAATGAAGCAAAAGAGAAATGTCAAGTCAGAAAGCGAAGAAATAACGATTATTCTTTCCGAGCATGGTAAAAAGCTTTGTCTAGTCTAGAACGAAAGAAATATCGAACTTTCCTTCTGTAATGCGCATTTGATAAAAGCAAGTCCTTTTCGGAAGAAATATTGAAGAATCTTTGGTTATGCTTTTTTCGAATAGTCAAATCTTTTTTCAAATAATATCGAGAAAAGATTTCGACCATTTGCTCAGCTAGCTCCATTATGTTTTATGCCAAAGAATGGCCGGAAAGGGCTATTTATGCGATCTTGCCTCCTCGGCAGGATGCCCCTGAAGGAAGTCCTCATACGTTGCGCGAAGCATAGCCATAAAAACGCGAGGAAAGCCCGCCGTGGGAGACGGGCTGTTGTCGGATTATTTATTCCCCTGCGGGTTCAATACCCCGCCGCTTGCGGCGAATCCGCATAGAGAACGTTTTTGCGTCCGGCTCGTTTTCGAGCCGTGTACGGTCGGGCGTAATACCGTGAGGCTTGCCTCGCGGATAGCCTGACCAGAAGCAAAAACTTTATTCCCCTGCGGGTTCAATACCCCGCCGCTTGCGGCGAATCCGCATAGAGAACGTTTTTGCGTCCGGCTCGTTTTCGAGCCGTGTACGGTCGGGCGTAATACCGTGAGGCTTGCCTCGCGGATAGCCTGACCAGAAGCAAAAACTTTATTTTCGCGCGACCATTCTTTCTTTGCCAGCCGATGCCGGGAAAGGTCATGTCGCCACGGCGAACAGTGGCGAGCTCTGCATCTGCCGCCTTCTGGTATTAAAAAACCTCAGTCTTTTTGAGAAATCTTTAATTTGCGGCTTGCAAAACTCTAAAATAGAGATATATTAAGCTTAACAACCTGAAAGGAGCTCACGACGCCAGTCATAGCGCGTTTTTATGGAATGATCGTTAAAATGTATCTCCAGGGCAAGGTGGAAAGATGCTTGAGGGGGATTTGCCACAAAAAGCACGGACCATGATTGAAGAATGGACGCTCCTGCACCGAGATGAATTACTACAGATGTGGGAAACGCAGTCGTTCAAACAGCTTCCCCCGTTGGAATAAGGAGGCAAACATGTTTCACAAATTGAATCGGATCAAAATCCTGCCCGGCTATATGCTCTGGGCGGAATTCAAAGATGGCAAGGAAGTCATTTATGACGTTTCCAAACTGCCGGAGGTCAATTCCGTTTTTTGCACTCTCGTTCAGAATCCGGAACTCTTTGCTCAGGTTCGCATTGATCCGGGCGGATACGGAATCAGTTGGAATGACGACCTGGACTTGGAAGCGGAAGAGTTATGGCAATGCGGGGATACCATCAAACAGCCGTATGAACTTGAACCCGGTTGCACATGTCCTGTTTGTGGTCAGAAACTGAGACGACACAGCGAAGCACAGGCAGCGGCCAGCCGTGCAAACCTGGCAAAACGAACTCACAAGGGCGGTCGACCTATTGATCCAAATAGTAAAAGGCAGAAACGCCTTGCTGATCAAGCACGCAAAAAAACTGCATAACGAAACATAAAAAGGAAATACACCATGAGTTGGGGAACTAGTTACATGTACGAAGGATATCTCTCTCATATCGGGAAGAGAGACATCAACAGCAAACGCGAAGAATGCAAAAAAATAAACGATATGATGTGGAGTGAAATTCTCGCATATATGGCGATGACGCCACCAGTGTATGCGAAAGACGATGAGGGCAACGAATACCCGTGGGCTGAGTTTGTTGCAATGAAACTCCGTGGGTTTCGAGATGAAATCGAAGAGAATGATATGCTGATTGCCCGACTGGATGACTGTGAAGAGGCAATGCACGATAACCCCGACAACGTAACCGAAGGGTGAACGTTAGTACCTATAGAGGTTGACGGTTCCCCATAACTCAACAATGGAGACGTGCTGATATGAACAATCCGGCAGAAGACTCGATCAGAATCGCAAGAGCGTATATGGATTCCTTGCAGGTGGAAAGCCGTTTGCTCGGAGCGGAGGAACCGTCATCGGCGTTTGAATTCCTGGGGGAAACTTTTTCCACCCCCATCATGACCGCCGCGCTCAGTCACATCGACCTGAAATACATGGCAGAGGGTGCGGTTCTGGCAGGCGCGGCCGTTTCGATCGGCATGGGCGATAATGAGACGATGAGAGGGGTTCTGGATACGGGCGCAAAGGTGATGAAGATCGTAAAGCCTTATGCGAACCGTAATGATATTCGCGACAGGATTCGTTTTGCCGAGGCAAATGGCGCGATTGCCGTGGGTATCGATGTTGAACATTCCATCCATGCGGACGATCCCGAGCCGGACTATGTATTTGGCCTTCAAATGAAGCTGCCCTCGCTCAGCGAACTGCGGGAGTTCATTCGAACCACGAAGCTACCGTTTTTTATCAAGGGCGCATTAAGTGTGCAGGATGCCGTCAAGTGTGTTGAGCTCGGCTGTGCGGGCGTGATCCTGAGCCATCACAACGGCATTATGCGGTGTGCTGTGCCGCCGGTGAGACTGCTTCCGAAAATCCGGGAGGCAGTGGGACACAAGCTGATCCTCATTGCTGATGGCGGAATAGAGAGCGGTTTCGATGCGTTCAAGGCACTGGCTCTTGGTGCGGATGCCGTAACAGTTGGAAGACCGTTGATGGAACCGTTGAAGGAAAGAGGCCCAGCTGGAGTCAGAGATGTCATCGAAAACATGACCAAACAGCTTCAGGTCATGATGTATCGGACAGCTTCCAGGGATTTGAAGCACATCGACCCGACCGTGATCTGGGAGAGATGAGATTCAATCAGCATATGCGTGCATGATGTCCTGAGGAAGGAGATGCGATAACGGATCGTTATAAGGCAACAGTCTATCCCTTATCCTGTTTTTTGTGCATTATGAGATAGAATAGAGTCTCTTAAATCGAATTGTATTCCAGCAGATCTTCAATTCGGCAGGACAGCACCTGGGCTAGTGAACGCAGGGTTGCGCCAGCCGCCTTGTTGATGTCCTTGGATCGTCTTTCGTATTGCTGAATCGTGCGGATGTTTACGCCGGACATCTCGCTCAATTTCCGCTGTGTCAGCTTACAGTTCTTTCTTCGGGCTTGCAGACGGGTGGGCAGTGCCTTTTTGAGGATGATATTGTTCAGTGTGTCAACGGCCCTATCCTCGGAAACTTCGTGCAGAGTCGGATAGAGGCGCAGGATTTCCCGCATGGATAGTACCTCGCAGATGCTCTGGAACGACCTTCCGGTATACCATTGGAAATACGCCACGATCCAGCCTGTCCAGTATTCCGGCGAGCAGTCGTATTCTGTCTGAACAGAGGCTTTCTCCTGTTCAATGCCAGTTTTTTTCAGGACGTCCAAGACCAGTTCCGTGCCGGACATCCCGGAAACGTATTTCGGAGTTCCACGTTCAAACAGAGCAGCGACACCAGACGATATCATCATGGAGAGGAACGTGTCGAGCTCAATCCGGCAGATGTTCCGGGCATAATCGAAGGCTTCACCCAAATTGTGCATGGCATCACTGAGATACTGTTCATCGTAGGCGCGGATCATCGGGCAGGATTCCTTCTTTTACAATGTCGCGAATGAACAGACCGTTCAAATCCTCGCGTTCAATTTCTTCGCGGTAGGCGGCACGGGCTTTGTCATCGCGCTGTTTCCGTTTCGGAAAGTAGACCTCATTGGGAACTTCTTCGCTGGAAATGAACTGAATGAGCGAGAACGCCTTCTCGCTTTTCAGGACAAACTGTTCGCCGAGTTCGCCCAGCTTCATGGCATAGCCCAGCTGGTGAAGCGAGATTTCGTTGTTGACGAAGGCTCTGGCGAACGAGAAATACGAATCGTCAGCCCGATAGCCGATGATCGCATCGTAATGATTGATCTCCGGTAGGAAATGCTCATTCAGCCATTCTATCCCACGCTTCATGGTCGGGGTGGATATCCGGATGCTGCGATATTTCGTCAGGAGAGCCAGCCAGTGCAGGATCGTGTACTTCTCCGAGTTCAGATTCAGAATTCGCAGCTCGGTCGGGTTGATCTCGTAGCGGTTGACAAACCCGTCAGTGTTTTCCCCGCAGGCCCACTCCTTGGCGAGGTCGAGGTTTTCGGTGCAGTAGAACCCCTGTCCGTAGTCATTATACGGTTTGCCCTTGCCATATTCCGGCATCCGCACAATCTCCGGGGATCCGTGATAAAGAATCAAGTTGCTCATATTGGCCTCGCTTATACATCTGTGGAGTTATCTTTGCAAGATAATATACATCCATAGAAGCACAAATCAAGTGGGCAACCAATTTTTCTTTGCTTTTTGGGAGATTTTTAGTTTATTCTCTAAAATTTGACCGAATGTCTGAAGCGAAAGAGGTGAATATACCATATAGAAACAGGAGAATTTTTTTGAAACACAACGCGAAAAAATCGAGAATAATTGAGAAGTCGCGGACCAAAACGCCGTGTCATGTTGTATATGCCTTATGGGGGAAGAGTGTGCCACCTTCTTCGTGGATAATTCGCCCAAAATAATTTAAACACTAAAAGTTGTGTTATCATCTCTTAAAAAAAACTGAGTATACTTATAGAAAACTTTTTGGAGCTCTGATGATATGATGCTTCTCTGATGGCCTCGGATTTATGAAAAAAACGTTTAACCCCATCACCCAAAACAGGGGGTATCGGAAAGATACTATGTGAAAGGAGAAGATCTTTTTTTCAAAGATTCATCGAAACATGTTTTAGCTTCTAAAATACAAACATTCAAGGAAGGTGGTAAAACTGAATATACCAGTAGAGACATGGACGAGAAACATACACGGCGGCGGTATGATCTCCGTTTGCCCTGATTTGGACGAGACGGCAATCTTTTGGGTTAACTAGAGTAGGAAAACCATTCTCCGAGACATCAAAAAGCATTTTTCTTTTGTCCCGATTTGGACGAGAGGGCATTCTTTTTGGTTAACTATAGTATGGAAACTGGTTTTTGGTTATCGAAATCCAGAGCGATAGCCCCTTCTGAAAAAGGTCCCACAGAACTTTTTTTCGGAAAAATCGGAAAAACGCGACGCTTTTTTCGAAAAATGGCAAAGATATATGGCAGTGACAATCGCGGGGGACACATCGCTTCTTAGGCGGCAAAGGTGGGTAAGAACAACTTTTTTTCGGAAAAATCGGAAAAACGCGAGACATTTTTCGAAAAATGGTAAAGATATATGGCAGCGACAACTGCGGTGTTGCCAAACTGCCCTTTCCACAGCGCTCTTTGAAAAAAACGAGAAAAGATCTTTAATACCTAAAAATCAACCGAATGATTACGATGAAAAATGTGAGTATACTTATTGATTCATTTCTCGAGTCTGGCTATGTTTTTCACAAAGGACTTGTGTTTTTTTGGGAAAAAACAAGAAAACCGCGACGCTTTTTTTCGTTTTTTGACAAAGATATATGGCAGAGACAAACCGTGATGCTGAGATGCAGATAGGAGGTAGGAACGGTGCAAATATGCCGTTTGCACGAAAAACAGGAAAAATGAGCCATTTGCTGGCATTGGCTTCACCCAAAGCAGTGCTTTTTGGAAAGATACTTTAAAGACAGGGGCATTGTTTGCCATTGATTCTGCCCCAAGCATTCTAAAGGAAAAACTGGAAAAAATGGCGAAATCGCGGACCAAAATGGCCTGTCGTGTTTTATATGCCTTATGAGAGGATTCATTTTGTAACCATGGAGGACTTTTTTCGTCTTTTTTTCGATTTTTTGCTCCAAAGGCACCTCTAATTGCGTATATGCCTTATAGAGGGGCAGAGAACAAACAACAATGAAAGGAATCGCACGTTGACAAAAACAGATGCACAAACGATAAAGTGTCGGGGACCGCCTCCGCAAGACTGCGGATTCACCCATGCAGAATGAAAAAACAAAACCATTATTTACATTATGTCTGAATTAATAACAGCAGGATTTGAGCTGATTCAGACTGAATAGGAGAAACGTTTTATGGAATCTACCGCTATGCTTATCAATGAAACCGAGCCCCAGATGAGTGAGCTTCTCTCTTTTGATCTTCAGGAAGTTATCGCTCACGACAAGGAGACTTTCGACAATTTTGTCTTTGTTACCCCGGAAAGGATTGAAAAGGTTGACACTAACACTCTCAATATGGCCTCTCCGTTCAAAGACCTGTTTCCCATTGGGAAGAGACTTTTGGGCCGCATCAAGGCCAGCATGAAGACCGATGGCTTTGATGGGGCTCATCCCATCGTTCTTTGGAAAGGACACAATATGACTGTCGTTGATGGTCATGCGCGCCTCATTGCTGCCAGGGAGAACAACATCCCCGAGATTTCGGTTGTCATGAAAGAATTCAAGGACGAGGATGATGCCCTCGAATATGCTATTGCGGCGCAGCGGAACCGCAGGAATTCCTCCGATGTCATGATACTCAAATGCATTGAGAATCTCGGCAAGGCAAAGGCTGACATAATCAAACAGAAACTCGCGAACGAAGGAATCGTCCTTGATGCTCCTCACTCTGAGGAATGGTCTCAGAATGCTGCCGAACTCATCGGTGTCATGCAGGCCAGACTTGACAGCCTCCAGGCAGTGTAGAATGACTTGAGGTTACTTGCATGACCGACATGATCTCAAAATGAAGTGTGCTTGAGAGTATGTGTCACCAGCTGTTGTTTATTTCCGACTGCACACTGCATCCTTTCAAAAAACTGGTGACACATGCTCGGCCTATGCCAAAAAAGTCCGAAGAAAGTTTGGAGAATACCGATTTGAGCTCGGCATAAGGCCGAAATATGCCGAAAATGACGCGAATCTGCCGATTTGAAAACCGCTATTTAAGGTGCAACTCCCCGGCGATTTACCCTCAAAATCGGTTTTCAAGTGTTCCAACTTTCTGCTATCCTGGCGTCGCATTTTGTAGCAAAACTGCTATTTTGGGGCCTGGAAGCGGGT
>Ga0310786_10002831_pt1 | contig 25900 bp, 45 predicted proteins | sample AusTroGonzalo_MG_FD_203881 | JGI IMG/M metagenome (GOLD analysis project Ga0310786, IMG submission 203881) | Bovine rumen microbial communities from tropical cattle in Woodstock, Queensland, Australia - Gonzalo_03 (v2) (version 2) | ecosystem: Host-associated > Mammals > Digestive system >...
TCCCTCTCTTCGTCCACTCCGAGCATCCAATAGGCTACACCTTCGTAGGCAAGAGCCAAGCAAATAAAGCCATCCATATCCGAATCAATATCTATTCCACTCCCCAATAGCGTGTGGTCTGACTTTACTCCATCGAGTCGATTCTTACAAGTTCTGCAACACGCACTCATCGCTCGCTCCTTCTGAATTTGTCTGCCGACGGGCATGTTGCGAAGTGGCTGACGTAGCCATATTGGTCGCTCTCCAAGTCCCACTCGCCACTTGCCAAACGCCCGTCTGGTAGAACGAGTCTCAAACTGCCGTATGGTGTTGTGTTTTTGAAATAAACCTTTTGTGAATCACACGGCATTGCTTTCCCGTTCGGTGTCTTAATCCATATAATGTCCGCTCCACACGCTTTGCATTTAATCATCCTCGTCATGTCCTCCCCATACCGACCGCACATCTTCCTCGAATATCTCCCATGCCATCTTTGGGCTTCTCGCCCGTATCAGCGTTAGCCTGTCAAAGATTCTGTCCCGGATAACGTATATCTGATTCTCGGCATAGTACCAGTCGTGATAGTCTTCCTCAACACCGACATCACGGAAGTCGTTCCACTTGATTGCTCGATTTACCAAGGCTTTGTAAATCATCTGAAATGCATCGTCTATACTCACGGTTTCTCGCTCCTTTCCGTCTGTGGCTCGATCTCAACTGGTGACAAATTGTAACCACTTGGCTCGGTCTTGCGGTCTGCCTTGAGCCAATAAATCAGTCCATCTCGGCTACTTGACCAACAATACTGCATATAGTTAAGCCATTCTCCGTAAAGCCACTCGGCAAATTCTTCTTCCGATAGTGTCATCAGCCATTCAAGATTTGTCATCACTCGCCCTCTCTTTCTCCGTCTGCTCCCTCTTCTTCTTTCTGCGTTCTCTTCCTTTGGCTCTCTTTAGATCTGCTTTTTCAGCAAGATACCCCTCTCTGATATCCTTGTAATGACAACGTGCTTCTATGCCATAACGAATCTCTCGGCAATCAACATCGTGCCACGCCGTTATGTTCCACACAGGCACATCCTTGTAATACTTGAGTAAACGCTCTTTTCCCTCGTTATCATATTTAGTATGTGCCTTAGTTAGATAGAAATCGTGCAAACGCCTCGTTCCTCTCGCTTCTTCGCAAGTCAACCATGCGTCACCTATAATTACATGGATGCGTATAGGGTCTGTGGAACTGTGAACAACATTCAGTAACTTTTCGATTGTTATCTCATACTCATTACATTCCCTCATCACTCGCCCTCTCTTTCCGTCTGCCGTGTATCGGCTCACCGTCTCTCATCCTTCCTCATCTTTTCGAGCCACGCCATCTCTCTTTCATACCACTCATCGATTTTCCGTTCCAACTCTTTGGATTCACGATGAATCTTTACAAACTGAACTACTCCCCATATCAACAGAGTGATGATCATCATAGAGCCAAATATTGCTTCAATCATTCGGTCTCTCCCTTCTCCAACGTTTCCAACGTGTTAGACGCATTGGATGCGTTGGACATCTTTGCTCCGCAATTTGGGCAGAATGAATAGCCGTATTCCCTGACCCATTCGCGCCCGTCGTCCGTTCCATACTCCCGTCGCTTTGTCCCCTGTCCGCAAGCGGTGCAATAGTCCCATTCTGGGTCGAACGGGTTCGGTATCCAACACCCTGCCAGTTTGCCCTTCACCGCATACGCAGCCCCGTCGACAACAATCACTTTGTCTGTAGTCGCCGCGTAATCGATGTCACGCGTGAAGTCACACTCCGGGTTGCATCGGTCGCACCTTTTTCGGTTGCAGAGATAAACCGCTTCGATGGTCGGAGCATCTTTGATTGCGTGATAAATCCCCAGCCATTCCATAAACGCGCGCCGTTCTTTTGTCCGATCCGCTCCGTCCAGTGGTCTGTGCCGCCGCATCATTTCTTCTAGGAATTTCACGCTGATGTATCTGTCACTCATCGTCTTCCTTCCTCCCGCTTCTTGATCTCATACTGTCTCCGTATCTCCGCAATGAACCCCTCGGGATGGTTCAGTATCCCGTAATAGTCCTTCCTGAACCAGTTCTCGGCGTTCACACAGTCCTGCGCCGCCAGGATCCGGTCCGTCACGGTCCTCGCCCCGTCCAGTACCCGGTACAGTCTCATGAGGTGCTGGACCTCGCCCTGGTAGATGTCCTCGACCATCTTCCGGGCCGTCTCCATCTGGATCGCGTCGATGTGGGTGTTGCCGCTGTACTCCACGAGCGACTCGCACCCGGTCACGATGTAGATCCGGTCGCCGTCGCAGGTACTGTCACAGGACTCGACCACTTCCCGCTCGAGGATAGGTTCCCAGAGGACGAACCTGTACTGGATGTCCGTCTTGTTCGGAGGTGCCGGTTCGATGCCCCTCTTCTTCAGCTCCTCCCGCGCCTTTGCCCGGTCCCGGAGGACCTGCTTGTATTTCTCGCACTGGGCGAAGGTCTCGGTGTCGACTCTCTGCCGTTCCCTGCTGTTGTGCCGGATCAGGGTCAGGGCCCGTCCGATGTAGATGAAATGCCCGCCGTTCTGGGTGCCGACCCGGATGGTGTTCGGTTTGTCTCTGCGGATGGCTTGGAGTAGGTTCATAGGTCTAGGTCCCCCCATTCTATCATCAGAGCCTTCAGGGTCCCGAGAAAGTAGATGATTCTTTTGATTTCGTAATCATAGAACCGCATCGTAATCAGCGGCACCTGTTCAAGTTCCTGCACCTGCTTTGTGTTCTCGAACTTTTCCATCGTCTCTTTCAGAACCTCCATGAGTTCACCGTCGCTCATATCATCATCTCCTCCTCTTTTTCATCCGCGGCGTCCCCATAAACCCGCGCCATGCATCTCCGGCACTGCTCATAGGACTCGCCGCCCTCGCATCTGATACGCTCGCAGTATGGGTCGTCCCATTCGTCGAACGGTTCCCTGTCACTGTACCAGCTCATCGCTCCACCTCCTAAAACATCCGTATCTGTTCGCCCTTGATATTTTTCCGTCCGCAGTACGGGCAGAACTTGTACGGGTTCCAGTAGCTATAAACGCCGATAAACATCCGCCCGCCACAATCTGGACACTTGCACATCCTATGGCCGTTATCGAGCTCATACTCCCACTCGCCGGTCGCTTGCATCTGTTTGCAGTTAGGGCACATCGCCTGTGACTTATCGAGGCATTGTTTGCAGTTCATTGCTCCTCCCCTCTGCACCTAGGACAGAACCTCGTCCTCGCCGCTCCGTCCCGGAACTCTGCCCCGCACTGCTTGCAGATATGCCGGTACACCCTCGGCTTTTTCTGCTTCCCGTCCTTCCAGTATTCACACTCCGCCACAGGTATCCCCCGGACCTTGCCCGTCCCGCTGGAATAATCGCAAGTGTTTGTGTGGACGGAATAGTAGCCGCACTTCCTGCATTCCTTCCGGTGCATGGCTTCGGTCCCTGCCTGTGTCTGCTTCGGAATCTCACCGGGCAGTTCTTCAGCCCGGGCCCGCGGAACCTCTGCAGCCTTCGGGTCATCGTCCTGTTTCGGTTCGCCTTCCGGCTCCTGCTCCGAAGTGGGAACGTCTCCGCTCTTCCCCGGTGCCCAGACAGTCCCCGGTTCCGTAACGGCTTCCACTGCATCGAGTTCAAGCGGCTCCGGGTCTACGGTGATCTCGGTACCGTCCCATCCCACGACCTTGACCGGTTCCAGGTTCATGCAGTCAACGTGTAACTCGTCCGGCTCCTGTCTCTCCCCGGTCTTGGCAATTACGGGCTCCGCTTTCTCCCGGTCTTCGCCTTCTTCCAGTAACTCCCACAGCCTCCGCTCGATCTCGGTACACGCATTGATTGGGTTCTTTCTTTGAGCCACGCTTTGCTCCAGTACCCCGCGAATATAGGATATGCCCTGAAGCATCTCGATCACTGTCCTGTTCAGTCTTCCCATCGTTCTCCCCCTCTGACGGTCTCCCACACCGTCCGCTTCTTTTTCCTTCCGAGGCCCTCGCTCCTCTGCCTCGCCGCTTTGATCTTGTTGTAAGTGTCCTCGAGCCAGACCGCCTGTGCCTGTATCTGGTACCAGGTCTCCCAGTCTTCCCCGGTCATCGTCTCGAAATCGTGCTCGTCCCGGAACTGCCTCGCCACCTTATTCGCCTCGACCAGTGCCTGGAAGAAATCGGCTTCCGTCTCGAGGCCTGTCGCCTTGATCGTGACTACTGCCATTACTCGACCTCCTCGTTGATGTAGTTCTCGAAGTTCGCCGGGTCAAACAGCGTCTTCGGTCTCAGATACCCTGCCATCTTCGGGTCCGTCTTCCACTGAGCCACCTTGTTGTCGATGACCATCTCCAGAGCCCGGACCGGATACGTGCCGAGAAGGTTCCCGACGAGGGCCAGGTTCGTCTCCGTGAGCTGGAAGGCTCTGCCCGCTGACCGGTTCAGGTAATGGATTATTTCCGCAGCCGGAGAGAGAGGGCCCGGTTTACCGGACGAAAAAACATTACCATCTACATCTACATCTACATCTACATCTACATCTTCATCTTTGATGGGGAGGTTTTTTTCTTCAAAACCATAGGTTTTTAATTCAGAAACCATAGGTTTTTTAGTTTTTTTCGGTCTGCCTCCCTTTTTACCGCCCTCGTATTTCTTGTTATTGCTGTCTGTCTGGGCCATGATCTGACGCATGAAAGCCATCTCTGCCCCGACCATTTCGGGCTCTTTCCCGTCGAAGGCATATCCGAAGATCGCCTCGTATGCGGCAAGCCTCCTGTCCTCGGGCAGATCGTGAACGCCTTCCCACTGGCTCCGTAAAAACACCATGCTGTCTCTAATCATTGCCACCTCCCAATATCTCGATGATCCGCTTCCCGGTGTCCCTCTTGGCACAGAACTCGACGCGGATCGGGTACTTGGCGCACCAGCTGACAAGAACCCGGTACAGTTTCTCCCCGGTCACGGTACTGTACCGGCTCTCCCACAGCATCAGATCCTCGATAGATCCGATCTGGATCCGGCGGTCGCCGTCCCGGTACGTGTTCTGCTCCACGAGGATGACGAGGGTCGTCCCGGTATCCTTCGCCCGCTGGATCTCTCTCTTGAACCGCTCCCGCTCCACGGTCAGGTTGCCGGCCAGTTCGTCGATGGATTTCTTCCGGTCGATGCAGAGGAACGGGTTCCCGAACTCCAAATAATCCCCAATATATAGTTTAGTTCTGTCGTACCTTATTCCCTGCTGCTGGAACGTGTCCGTGATCCGGGACATCTCGGAAGGCTTCTCACGCGTATCCACAAGTATGAACATTTACCCCTCACAGCCGGAAGCCGGTGCGGTTAACAGACATCCTTGCACCGGCCCCTGCTTTTCTCCTTTCTCAGAATGGCATATCGTCATCTGACGGTTCAAATGCCTTTTCCGGGTCCGGCACCGTCCCCGGGCTCGTCTGCTTCGTGTTCGGTTCGCAGAAGTCAAAGTCCGTCACCCGGAGCAGCCACTTCTCGGTCTCGTCCTTGCCCTTGTACGATTCCATCCGGCCTTCGACGATGATCTGGTTGCCCTTGTGGAAAAACTTGTTCAGCACCTCGGCGCGCTTCCCGTTCATCGTGCAGAAAAACCAGTCTGTCTCGTCTCCGAAACTCCTGTTGACCGCCACCGAGAACGTGACCTGCTTAAACGGTCCGTCCTGTCCCTGCCTCTCTTTCAGCTCCGGGTCCTTGCCCAGCCGCCCGTGTATAACGATCTTGTTCAGGCTCATGCCAACACCTCCTCCGGGACAGGTCCATCGTACATATCGCGGCACCTGATCGCGAACTTCAGACCGCAGGCCTCTCCGAATAGTTTCGCGTTCTTTTCCCGGAGCGTCTCGTTGACGATCTCAAGCTCCTCGATGCTTGCGGAACGGAAGTTGACCTTGTCCTCCAGTTCATCGATACGCTTCTGCATTTCCTCGACTTGCTTCTTGAGTTTCTCTGTTTCTCTCGTTTCGTCTGACCACCAGCGTCTGTACCGGTCCACTAACAGCTCCAGCTCTTCCACTGTCGCTTCTTTCTCGTTAACTTCCATCGTGTCCCCTTTCGTATATGCCCCTACACGGCGATATTTCGCCCTCTGTGCGGTTTTTATCCGTTTTAGGTATTCCCATACCTTATGTTGTATATCGACCGTTTAACGGCCACTATATGATGTATCCGTGGTCACGCCTCCTCCGGCTCGTATTCCTCCGGCTCCGTGATCTGCTTCGTCATCTTGCAGTAGTCGCAGGTCCCGCACCGGCTCGGCTCGATGATGCCGTCTTTTATCAGCGCGTACCTGTCTATCTTCGCCTCGACTCCGTGGACCTTCAGAGCCGCGTCCAGGTTGTGCTGCGGGATGTGGATCAGTTTGATATCCGGCACTGGTTCCTTCGTGACCGCCGCCAGATAGAACGGCAACGGTTCCGGCCTTCCGCTGGAGATCTGCTCGATCCGCTGATACACCGCTCCCTGCAGGTCATAACCCCAGTACGCGATCCAGTCCCTCTTGCCGTAAGCCGGGTCCCAGACCGTGCCGAAGTCCTTCACGGTCTTGAGGTCGACGATCCGCTTCCCGTCACAGAAGTCCATCATGATCTTCCACGGGTATCCAAGCCACTCTGCCGTCCGGATCTGCTGCGTGTCGCCTTCCAGGTACGAGAGCATGACCGAGTCGGACAGGATCCTGTCGATCATCAGCTCCGCGCGTTTGTACTCTGCCTTGAGTTCCCCGGTGCGCTTGTTGAACACTTCCGGGTGCGCGTCCATGAAGTTGTCCAGGTCGCCGCTGAAATAGGCATCAACATAAGAGCCGACCATCAGGGCTGTGGTCTCTTCCCGGACGTATTCGCCCCGGATCTCGGCAAGGGCACAGGCTTCGCACCGTTCGAAGGCTTTAAACTGGCTCACGCTGAAGTAGTCCGCGTTGGCTCGTCTGCTGTGGTAGATCTGCCTGTTGAGTTCAATCATCGCCGTCCTCCTCGTCGTCAAGGTATTCGTCCTCGATGTCATCCAGGTGTTCGTCCTCGATCGGGTTCAGATACCAGTCCGACAGCTCCCGGACCGCTTCGTCCTGCCTCCTGTAGATATCAGTTATTGTGCTACGCATCAGCCGCCTCCTTCCCGGCGCATTCTGCACATAAGCACCTGCCGAACCTTGCCCGGGATCGTTCCGCGATAGCTCTCGCCCTGTACATCTTCCCGGAGATCTCCGCGTCCTTGACCGGGTTGCCGCAGTCCTCGCAGATGAGAACGGTCTGGACCGGAGCATAGTCCCGGATCCGTACCGCGAAGCCGTCCTCCGCTTTCGGTTCCCGGCCTTCGTAGAGCGCGATCTGCCGCCCTTCCCAGTCCTCGTACTTGGTCGAGCCGAGGGCCTTTGAAATGCTCTTTCTGTTGACCACGTTCAGGATGAGAGGCTTCACGTTCTCGCGGAATATCATCACCGTCTTGCGCTCGGTCCCGCGCTGGCTCTTGATGTCCTGCTTCTCACAGTGGTCGATGGTGTACACGTAATCAGTCCCGCCCGGGACGTCCCAGTGACCGAGATATGGCCGGTCCAGGTCTTTGCGATAATCGCCTGTCAGTCGTTCCATTATTCCCCCTTGTGTTTCGTTTCGTGTTCTGTTACAATCGTTTTGGTTAGAAAAGAAAATCACTTCTTTGCGGTCCCGGTTCCCCCAACGCTGCGGACCGTTTTCTTTTCCCCTGCCCGGTACAGGACCGCACCGAGTCCCAGAAGGACCGCCGGCACGATCAGACTCGGCGAATCGGCACAGGCGATGCCGAGAAATATCAGCAAGATTCCGATAGTTGTCATTTTACTCACCTCCCTGTCTCTTTGACGGTCTCACTGCGATAAAATCCTCGGGCCCGGTCATGAGCCCCTTCAGCCAGATGTCTCCCCGAATGGTAAACTGTTCGTAGTCCATCCGGGTCTCCTTCAGTTCCGGCTTCCCGTTCCTGTACACAATAACGTCTACTTTCATGCTTCCTCCTTCCTATGCGATGATCAGTCTGTACTCGCGACCGCACTCGGTCTCCATCCGCTCATAGATCTCGGCGTATCCACCGAGGCCGCATTCCACGTTCATCCTGGAATCCATCAGTTTGCCGAGGTCGTCCGAGAACGACACGCCCTGCTCTCCTTCGCAGAGATAAACCATCATGTACTTTGCCATTATGCTTCCTCCTTCCTGAACAGCATCTTCCTCGGAACCCCGGACTCCTCGACCAGCTTCTCCTGCTCCAGTCTTGTGAACTCCGTCCGTCCGCTGAGCCGGTTCCGTAACTGCATCTTGTTCAGACACAGAACCAGCCCGAGCCATTCCGGGTCCCTGCCTTCTCTCTCCATCCACCACTTAAGGGTCGGGTAGATGTTCTTCCACGGTCTGCCCTGCATTATTCCTCCTTCCCGATCGGTTTGATGTCGCCGCGCTTCAGCCATCTGTAGAAATCCTCACAGGCCGGCGTGTCTTCCCTGCACGGTCCGTCTTCGTGTTCGCAGTAGTGCCAGCGTTTTCTCCTGTCCTCGCTCTTGATGAGGTGCGGGCAGTTTCCGCAGTTGAACGATTTGCCCTGCAGCTGGTACTCGTCCGCGAGCGTTTCCGGGACCAGTTCCTCGGTCGTCACGACCACGTAAGCGGTCAGCGGCGTGTTCGGGAACGTGATCTCGGGCTCCAGATGCCGGGACAGGACCGCGTTCATTCTGTCCTGGAACTCTTCCGGGTCTGTTGCGGCGATACAGTAGAACTGCTTCCGTTTCTTCGTAATCATTAAAAAAGTCACCCCCTTTGACTGGTGGTGACATGATAGCACGCGTTATTGATTATCCCCTATTCCGTCGGTAAAATATCCTGTGAATTATGATTTTAGGAATAGTTATGGACTTTTATGATGGGCTCCCTGCCGGAGCCCTGTTTTTATCTTGTTACCACCTCTGTTATCATACACCTTTCGTTGCAATATTGCAATAGCAAATTTGAATTTATTCAATCCAGGAGAGTTGCACAACGGCGTAGTATTCATCTTCGCCTGTTTCGATCTCGTCATAATCGTCGCCGGTCAGCTTCTTGTACTTTCCACCGAGGACCATCACATCCGCATTAATGTCCGGGTGCTTCTTGATAATTTTGCGTGCGTCTTCCGGCAGATCTCCGATATGAACATCGTCTAGGTATACTCTTATTGCCCCCTCTTCTTCTTGAAGATCTACATCGAAAGTATGCCCGTAATAGATATAATACGGCATATCGATCTCCGCCTCTTCGATGAAATCGGACTTCTTTGTTAGTCCGCTGTATAGTTCATCCTTATCGATGAGGTCGCGAGGGATTGATTTCAGAAGACTCTGGATGCGTTTCCCGTCCTTATTGATGTCCTCGAGGTCATCGTTCTGCCGGTCATATACCAACCGGAATCGGGCTTCCTTCGTATGCGTCCGTTCGTATTCTTTTCGGGCGGCTTCCTGAACAATGGCAGCCTTGCCTTTTGATAAAAAGTGGTAACCGCTCCATCTGTAATCTTTTTCTATCTCGTCAATAGTAAAGCCCCATTTCCTGACGCAATTCTCACAGACTACGTCGTCCGAAGTCTTCGCATATTTAGCGAACATCCCTATTTTACTTCCACATGCAGAACATTTTTTTGCCATAACATCACGCCCTCCTGGCATGATTATACTAGACCTCGGCGGTAAAATAAACCCCATAACGAAAAAAGACCGGGACTGAGCCCGGCCTTCCTTCGAGGAGAAAATGAATGAATGGGTTCCCGGAGGTACTCAGGTTCCCTGATGAATGCGTTTTATGCGGTTTTATGCAGATTAAAGCGGAAGTATCAAGACATCGATATCCCTGTTCTCATAGGTCGTCTTCCGCTTCGGTCCGTAGTTCTTCCCGTTCACATCGCTCACCCCTCCGGACATAAACAGCGGATTGCCCGCGCTGGTGTACCCTGCGATCATCTGCGTGTGCTGCCCTTTTACGCCCCGGATGGTGTAGCCGTAGCCGACTATCGCCCCGATCGGGAGGCGTATCTGCTTCGCGTTCTTCCCGAGGTTGTAGTGAATTTTGACTTTGGAACACTTCTTGATATCATCCGCGCCGCTTCCGTGGATGCTTTTATCTAACCAGATATACTGCCCTTTAGGGATCAGTCCCTCGTCCTGGAGCGCAAAAGAAACATAATGAGCGCAGTCCGTGCGCTTTTCCCTGATGGCACCGGCTAACGTTGCCGGCGGTGACGCCTGACTGTATCGGACCCCTGCATCAGCCAGCCGTCTTCCGTTGACCACGCAGTCCCGGAACAGCCGGGTCCCGAGGCACTCCTCGCTCAGGCAGCTCATCGCCACCCAGCCGGAGACAGCCGGAGCGTAGCCCCAGTTGCCGTACCATTTCGTGATGGTCAGGAACGAACCGCAGATGACGTTGTCCAGCTTCGTGCTTTTCGTGCTGTGGTCCTTGTAGACGTTGACCCCGCCCGGGTTCGTGACGATGTATCTGATCTTGGTCAGCCGCTCCAGATAAATGCCGCCGCTTCCCTTTGTCGGCACCCAGCCCTTCAGATACGGGATGTAGACCCACTCGTCCGCCCACTTGGTCGCGGAATACACCGAGCCGGGGTTCGTATCGATCCCGGTCCGACCCGATGCGATGCTGTGCCCCTTGTAGACGTGGGCCATCTGTTTGCATTTGTATTTCCGTATTTCGCCCGTTGCCACTGGTTCTGGCTCCTCCCTGATGCCGAGGTAGTTGCAGATACCCTCGGCGATGCATTTCCCGTACTTGTCGAAGTTCTTGAGGAATGACAGGTCGAGTTTGATGCTTCCCGTCTCAAGAACGACCGCCGTCATGTCCGTCTCGTTGAGTTCGTAGAGGTCGGTCCGTTTCTGGACTCCTCTGCTTGCCATATCCATGCCCTTGCTGATGGCATCGTTCAGAGCTGTTCCGAGTTTCTTCCCGGCTTCGGACACATACAGCGGCATGACCCCGATCGGCGCGCCGGAATAGTCACAGTGAACAGAGATGTACAGCTCGACTTTCTCCCGGTTCGCCCACGCGACATCCGCGACCATGTTCCTGTCGTTCTCGGTGTCGGCATCGGACAGGACCGTGATGCCCTTCGCCCGGAGATGTTTCACGGCTGCCTTGGTTATCGGGAGCATCAGGGCCGCCTCGGTGTATTTGCCATAAACACAGCCGGAGTCCCACGAGCCGTCAAGGCTCCGGCCGTGTCCGCAGTTTATCATGATTTTGTGCGCCATGCGTCCCCCTATGCCTGCACGATCGTCAGCGTTCCAACATAGCCGTAATAGTTCGAGCCACGGGTCCGCACCCGGACCGATACTTCTTGCCCCGCTTGGATGCTGACGCCCGTTACGTGCGGGTTTTGGATATGGTTAGTCCAGCCGCTTGTGTGCGATGAGCCGTACATCACGTCGTCAAGATAAAGCTGTGAACCCCATGTGCCGGACGTACTGCTTCGGAATGTGCTCCAGTAAACGTCATATGTTCCTGTTGCGGCGCACGTTAGGGAAACAAGTTCGGTATAGGTCGACGACGTCGCCCGGTCCGTTGATTGCGCCACTTGTGTATTCTTCGAAGAACCGCCGCCCGAAGCCGTTCCGGTCGTAATCGTGCCGTCTGCCGCAATAAAGACCTTCCCGCTTGCCACGTCTGCCGCTGTTGCTGTTGTCACGGATGCGTCGTCAAATCGCGCCGTTCCCCCGCCTGTTTTCGGTAGCGTCACCGCTGGCACAGCCGTATAAGACGCACCTAGCAGCGTTATGTTCTGTGCCATGCTTACCCCCTTACGAAATGCTCAGGATCTTCGTCGAACTGTCCTGTGAGATGCTCGGAAGCGAAAGCGATCCCGCTACACCCAGGATCGTGACCCCGTTCTTGATGTTGCTTGCGATGATCTTCGCCTGCTCCGTGGACGAGATCGAGACCGTTCCGCCTGTCGTGTATCCAGCCGGAACCGTGACCGTTCCCGCTTTAGTCGAAATCGTGCCGGATGTGCTGCCGTTGTTCGCCATGCTCCCGGAAACTTCGCCGCTGGATCCGTACGCGGTTTTGCCTGTCAGCAGGTCTGCCGCCGCAACGTTTGCTCCTGCCGTGTCGAAGAATTTCGCCGTACCGCCGCCGCTCTTTGGAATGTCGACTTCCGGGACGTTCTGATATGTGACTCCGTTAATGATTACGTTCTGCGCCATAATAACCCCCTATCAAGACACCGTCAAAGTTGCTCCGTCCCACGTTATCAACCCGTAGTTGTTCGGGATCGGTTCGATCGTGATATCTTCCCGCATATAAAACCCCGCCGTTCCCAGCGTCTGCGCCTCTGCCGAAGGTGTGACCGTTGTCGGTCCCGGATACGATGCCGGAAGGATTGCCGCCGGGATCGTCAGCGACCCGGTCAGCGTTTTGCCCGCCGACAGCGTCCCGGTGATCGTTGCCCCGGAGGACAGCGACCCGGTTATCTGTCCGTATACGTGCATTATTTCGCCTCCCCTGTGATCGTCAGCCGCCCGGAGATGACCGTATCGACGCACCCGTCGTCGTGTGTGATCTCGACGTCGTAGTTGTAAGCACCTTCCGGGATCTTCGTCGCCGTTGCCGGGATCGTGACCGTCAGCGTGTCGTTCGGGATCGTGGCTTCAAACATGAGCGAGTAACCCGCGTTTCCGAGCCAGCTTTTGGAGCAAGCCAGCCGGATCACGTCCGCCGCTTCCGGCGTGTATGGGTTGCCGTCTTTCTTCAGCGACACCGTCAGCGTCAGAGTGTCGCCGCGTGTCAGGATAATGTCGTTTCCGCTAATCGTCAGCATTTTCTTCGCTCTCCTCTCCGCTCTCGTCACGGAGCTGCTTCAGTACTGCCTTTAACTTTTCCGGGATAGGTAAACCGAGCCGGCCCGCGTTTTCCAGTATCGAGACGCCTTCGTTGGACAGATAGAAAAAGATCACAGCCGTCCGCAGGATCGCGCCCTGTCCGATCACGTTGACGTCGATCATGTTGGCGATTCCGACCAGGAGGAAGATCAGGACTTTCTTGAAGATGCCCCTGGCTCCGACTTCGGAGTCGAGGTTTTTTTCGACTATGGCGCACATAATGCCCGTTACGTAGTCAATAACGACGAATGCGATCAGTGTGTACATAAAGCCGTCTATGCCCCCGAGAAAACCGCCTATCACGCCACCGAAGGCCGCGATAACTATCTGAATGTCATGCCATGTCATGCTTCTGCCTCCTATGTCCACGTACCCGATACGTACGCTGTAATCGTCGCGGATCTGTTCGTCAACTGTCCGCTGTAGATAACGTAATACGACACCGTCCCGCCGGAAATCGCGGATACGTTCGCGTTCATCCCGGAGAGCCCCGTGATAACGTGGATGTCCGCATGTGTCACGGTCACGGAACCTGCAGAGGTCGGGACTGTGATGGTGTAGGCCGGGTTGTTCCTGTACCACCCGGAAGCCCCGGATTGTGCTGTGGTCAGTGTGACAGACCCCGACTGGTTCAGCCATGCCTCGAAGCGACCTGTTGAGTACTTGACCCACTTCCAGCCGTTCTCCGCGCCCGTTACCGTTACGTATTCGACCGGGTCCGCTGTTGCGCTGCTGTCCGAGCCCTGTCCGACTCCGAGAGCCTCAGCGAGCGAGGTCGAGAGGCTTCCGAGCTCCAACTCGTTGTATCTGCCGCCCAGAACGTCCCAGACCGTTTTGACGATCTTGAAGGTCGCCGCCACGTTGTACTTCGGGAGAATCACCCGGACCGAGTCACAGAGCCCGCACCGTTCCAGTGGCGCAAAATTCTGATACTCAGCCGTCTCCCGGAGGTTCACGAAGTCCACGGTGATGCTTCTCTGTGGCAGTTCTGTGTTCTGGCTCTGCATCCGTGTCAATGCCAGGCTCTCAAGCTGTGCCTTTGTCGGCTTGCCCTCGAACTTGTCCGTGAAGTCGAGCGCAGCCGTCTCCATCCGTCCGCTGAAACTCTCCGCACCCGAGTCCGTCCTGTCCCCGATAACCACCGTTGTCCCGCCGGCACCGTCATCGCCGGACCAATACGGGACAGCGGACACGTAACTCTGTGAATAGTCCGCGTCCTCGTTGTAGTCGATTAAGTTCAGCCCGTAACGGATGGTCACGTTTCTCAGCTGTCCCCGGGCTTCGAGCAGTTTCACCGTGAAGCGATCCCACAGGTATTCCCCGCCCCATGTATCCAGGATAGAGCCCTCTACCCCGCCCAGATACGACCGGACGCTCTTCGGGATCCCGTCGGCTGCAGCCATGTAGCCGGTGCCCGGGGTGATGTCAGTCTCGTACTCGAACGGGTTTTCGGGTTCTGCGGTGGTCAGCATCGTGAAGGCATCGGACAGGGACTGGATATTGTTTCCAGTCGCGACCATTGCCGTCTGCCGGTAACTGATGTGTACCGCGTGGAACGTGACCACGCCGCTGATCGGCTTACTGTAACCCACGATATCGAACGGCTGAACATCTCCGCTGTCATCATGGGTGCAGGCGATGATTCTGCCTGGGATGATCTGGCTGAAGTTCCTGCCGGTGACAGGGTACTCGAAATCCACCTCGTAAATGCCGTTGCGTTCTTCAGTGCAGACACAGGAGATGCAGTCGTATAACCGGCAGACCCCGTTGCTGGCGAAACTGGTCTCGCTTTTCTCGTATAGGATTGGTATCATGGCACCCTCCTATAACTGCCACCAACGTGGCACAATCTTGACGCTGTCGAACGTGTTATCGAATGTCACCGTGTTCGCTCCCGGTGCCAGCCGTGGAAGTTCCGCGCCGATGCTGACCGAACTGTTAAGGCTCACCTGCTCTCCACCGTGGACCGTGTACGCTTCGCCGATTTCAGTGTCGATATAGATCGGGTCGGAAATCGTCGACTTCGTTGATACGCCGCTGATGATGGCGGCTTCCATCGTCAGTATCTGGAACTGGTACCAGACGCGGCCCGTGTTGAATGCAGTGAGGTCAAGTGTTGACGCAAACGTAAGGGTAATCGTTCCGGCTGTTGCGTCGTGCGTTACCGTTGCCGTACCTGTCCACGATTCTGACTTGCCATCTGCAGGCGAACCGCTTCTCGGATATGCTCCGATTGTCGAGGAGTACGCGATCTGGATCGTTGCGTCCGTTCCAACCTGCAACAGAATATCTGTGAAATTTACAAGGAGTTGCTGATGCTTTGTCGAAATTTTGCGGACATAATCCGCGTACTGCGTATCTCCAGACGGCGTAATGTTCGTCCAGTCCATCGTGTAGTTGTCACTTGTCACGGTTGCTAGCCAGTTGATTTTCAAGCCCGAAACCGTGATTGTGTCCCCGGTTTCGAATGCGTCCGTGTTGTACTGGAACGTCCATGTCGGCACTTCATCCGCAAGGATTCCGGCGTTCATCTGCGCGTTCTCCGCAATCGTTACGGCTCCGATCCCGGAATCAAACACCTCCATCTCATACCCGTTAAACGCCACCTTCCCGTACCCGTCCAGAACCACAAGCGGCTCGGACTCGAACAGGGTCGGGTTCGTGATCGCGTCCCCGGATGCGGCGATGGTGGTCTCGGATTCGCCGGCAGTCAGGAACCGCTGAGGCTTACAGTCGAAGACCAGTTCGAACTCACCCGCGATGCCGTTTTTGGACGGCTCCACCTCGAACCCTGCGGAGGCATTAGCCATCCTGTACTCGCCCGTGTTGTAGTCGTCTTCCAGTCTCTGGTACCCTAACTGAGACAGGACTGCGTTTCTGAATGCCGCCAGATTCGCCGAAAATTCGCCCTGAGAGGCCGCAAAAGTCCCTGCCGGGTAAGTGACCGACACGTTCTCAAAATGCCCCTGATCGAGGATCAGAGCCCCGTTTCGGCCCGGTACAGATACCCGCTCCACTGCTCTCTCCGGCGCGTTATAGACTGCGGATCCTGTGATGTAGATCCCGAAGTCACCCGAGTCCACGCTGCCGAAGCGGAGCGTTTTAAAGATCGCTCCCGTTTTTATCACTGCCATGCCATCCTCCTCCGTTTCTGTGCCGCAATCAGTCTCCGCTCGACCTCTGCAGCGATAGCAGACGCGCTCTGACCTTCAGCACCGTAGACGTTGATCGTGATCCCGCTCCCGCCGGATTCTTCCCGGACGATGTCCCGGAGGTCATCCAGGGCCCCGACGAACTCAGGACGCTTCTCGCCGACGCCGATGACGGTCGGACTGCGGAAAATACCACCCTTATCGTACCAGTCGACGGAAATACTCGGTTTTTCTCCGAGGCCGCCGATGCCGAACGGCGCCTTGCCGCCTTTTACTTTGATGTGCGGGATCTTGAGATTACTGAAGATCTTTCCGATACTGAGCGGGAACAGGCCTTTGATCTTCTCGATCGCGCTTCTCACGATTTCCCTCGCGCTCTCGATCGGCTTCGTGATCGAGGACTTGATGTTTTCCCAGATGCTCTTGACCTTGTTCTTGAGGTTCTCAAACGTTGTCACGACCGAGTTCTTGACGTTCTCAAACGTGGTCTTGATCTTGTTGTATAACTCGATCGCCTTCGCCTTGATGGTGTCCCAATTCTTGTACAAGAGAACCCCTGCCGCAACGAGACCGCCTATGATCAGGATCACCGGGCCGATCGCCGCAAGGACGGATCCGAGTGCTCCGACTATCATCGGTCCGTATGTCATCAGCATCCCGATACCCTGCACCAGTTTCCCGACGAAGATCAGCACCGGAGCAACAGCCGCGACCAGTGCCCCGACCGTGCCGATGATCGCGAGGACGCGCGGATCCAGATTGCCGAGCCACTCCGCGACCTTGCCCATCCATCCGGCGAGCTTCTCCAGTGCCGGCACGAGATATCCTGCCAGCTGTGCGCCCACGTTCTGGATCGCGACCATTCCGACCGCCTTCATGGTGTCGAGTGTGTCGTTGAACTGGTTCGCCTTTGCCAGTGTCTCCTCGTCAACGAAATCGAGGTTGTACTTTGCCAGCGTCTCGGCAACGTTCTTGTACGTCTCCCCGCCGTCTTCGATGAGCGGGTTCAGAGCGTTCGCGCTTTTGCCCATGAGCTGCATCGCCAGCGCGTCACGTTCTGTGCCTTCTTCCATCTCGCTCAGAGCAGCGATGGTTTCCTGCCAGACCGTGTCTGCGTCCCGGAGAGTGCCGTCCGCGTTCGTGACGTTGATCCCGAGCTGCTTGAACGCTTCAGCCTGTGCCCCGGTCCCGTCTTTTGCTGAGGACATGCTCTTGGTCAGCTTGACGTGGCTCGCCGCGATATCCTCCACGGATACGTCAACGAGGTTTGCCGCGGCCGCGTATTTCTGTAAATCGTCCGTGGCGATGTTGTACCGCTTCGAGAGCGTGCTCAGGTCGTCAGCCCATTCTCCAGACTTGACCGCGAGCGCGCCGACCGTCGCGGCAGCTGCGGCACCGGCAGCCGAGAATCCCTTGAGGGACTGTCCTGCCTTCTCGATGCTCTTTCCCGCCTTCTGGAACTCCGCGCCCATCGCCTGCAGTTTCGGGGACCCGATCGCCTTGAGCTGAGCGTTGAAGTGCTTCAGCTTCGACTCGGTCTCGATGATCTCACGCTGCAACTCCCGGTATTCCTGCTCGGTGTGCTCAATCTCTCCGGAGTCCATGCGCTTCTGCTTTTCCTTGAGCAGATCCAACTTGTTTCCTGTCTCGCTGACTTTTTTCGTCAGGAGCTCCTGTTTCTGCCGCCATAACTCGACCGATGTCGGGTTAAACTTCAGAGCCTTGTCGACCTTTTTCAGCTCGCTGTCTATCTGCCGAGTCTGTTTGTTGATGTCCTTCAGAGCCTTGTCGAGCTGAGTCGTCTCTCCTCTGAACTCGATTGTAATCCCTTTGATATTGCCCGCCATGTGGCCTCCTATCCGAAAAATGCGTCGATGTCGGCCTGTGTCGCCTTCCGCTTCTTCGGTTTATCTTTCTGCTTCTCGCGCCGTTCTGCCGCCTTCTGTGCCTGTTCCTGCCGCTCGTTGTACGCGATCGAAAAGTCCACGACCGCGCCGATGGTCATCCGTCGGACGTCGCTCATCGTCAGACCGCGCTCCATAGCCGCGAGGATGATCGTGTCCAGATCTATGGCTGTGTTATTTCCGGCTTCAGGCTCTTTACTGTCTCCCGAAGCCTCTCCGAGTTTTTTGAGCTCATGACCCCCGCCAGTATCAGCCGGAACACTTCCGGGGCGATGACATCGAGCGGGAACTCGTCGAACCCGCGCACCCACTCGCGCGGTTCCGGGATGGATCCGTCCGCGCACTTTGCCAGTGACCAGGTGATATTGATAAAATCCACGAACTCGAGCCCGGACAGCTTGATCATTGCCTCTGTGAACGAGTCGCCCTGGATCAGATCCGTGATGTCTTCGAGCGAGACCTTCCCGGTCCCGTTTGATGCCTGGATCAGTTCCCCGGCCACGTTCAGCAGTCCCCACAGCGCCGGCATGAGAGCCGGAACGATGTCGCGCCCGAACTGGTCGCGGTATTCCATCGCCCAGCCGATGTTATTGTTCAGCCGGACGTCCTTGTCTCCGATCTTGATAGTCTTCTCCATGATTTCCCCCTAAAAAGTAGGGGAGAGGACCGGAGCCCCCTCCCTTTTCGCATTAAGTCGTTGTCGGTGCCGGTGGATTGGTGAACAGTGTGCTGTAACCTGTCGCGGACTGGTTGTAGCTGACCATGCTCACGCCGGACTTGTTGTCGCCTGCAACCGTAACCGATATCGATTCCGTCGCCGGTTCCTTCGTGTCCTCAATCGTCGAGAACTCACGGTTCACACCGCCCAGGCTGCAGTTGTACATGATGACTCTGCGGCCCTCCTGATCGCCTTCGACCTGGAACGCGATCGCGACATTAGGCTTTGCCGCGTTCTTGGTCAACGCGATCCCGCCGTCTCCCTTGGTGATGTATCCGAGGTACTGCGTCTTGAATGTATCGTCGAACTTCGCAACCGTGAGATCACCCTCGAACGTGCCGCCCGCGTAACTGGCATAATAAACCATGTTGTCCGCGTAGAATTTCGTGTTCTCGGAATCTTCCTCCGGCGAGAAGCTGACCGCTCCCGGCTGGTGGTACGGGGTTCCGAGCGTCACGGTTCCGTCTGTGGCGACCGTGTAGGTCATGACGTACAGGTTGCTGATACCGAACTCCACTTTGTTTTTTGCCATTGTGTGGGCTCCTTCCTATACGTAAAAATAAATAACGAAGACGCCCTCTTCCTCGATGAAAATGTCCTCGCTCTTGGTGTACCGATAGCCGGCAGACAGAAGCGCATTCTCGATCGCGGTCTCGTTCGTCTCGCTCTTAGTCTTGTAATAATACTCGATCTGGTAAAGGTTTTCGCGCCAATACCACGTATCGTCTGCGGACATGGTGTTCTGTCCTGCGCCGATGTATGCGATGTATGGCGGGTCTATCGGGTCGGAATCTCCCCGGAAATGTGAATAAACGACCGGGAGCCCGATCGTCTGCAGAGTCTGATAGATTGTCATAAATCTAAATCCTCCATGATTCTGCGCGGAAATTCATCGGATGCCCACTCCTCCGCGGGCTCGATGTGCTTGATCCCGTTGGTGCGCCCGTAGGTGCCCTTCTTGTTGCGGATAACGTGACCGTTTTCGAGCAGGTGCGTCAGCTGGTAGTCTGTGGCATTGTGGACAACCAAGCTGCCTCTTTCCTTCTTGCTCACTTTCCACCCTCTTGCATAATCACCATACTTTTTCGGAGACGTGTTCTTGAGTTTCTGGACTGTTTCCTTTGCAACCTCCATTGAGTCGGTTTCAAGCACGCCCTTAACACGACGCGAAACAGTATCCAGGATCTCCGCCATCTGGATCTCCACGCTTTCAGTCTTAGCCATTCCGCACCCGCTCCTCGCATATAAGGTCGATGTGATCGCGCTGGGCCGTCCAGTCTGCCCGGATGACGTTGTACTCCGCCCCTTCCCAGACCACAAGACGCTCTTTGTGATAGTCGGCCTTGTTCGTCAGCCGGAACGTCACGGAGGGATGAAGCCCCGCCTGTGCGGCGTTATAAAATTCAGACTGATAAACACCGCGAGGCATTGCGAAAACGTCCGTTTCCTGATATGTGATGATCTCGTTCCCTTCGGTGTCATAGGTCTTCGCCTTCTGCTTCTTCAGCGTAATGACGGTATCATACATCGCAACTCACCACCCAGTCCGTGAACCCTGTCGCCATCGACATCTGTGCCTTCTGCTCGTCATAGGACCGTTTCAGTCTGTCATAGTCCTCCGGCAGTCCAAAGTTCATTTTGCAGTACGTGATGACCGCCGTCCGTACGAGATCCGGGCAGGATTCCGATACCAGAACGCTGTCGATGATGCCGGCGAGACCGAGGTCAGCCAGTGCAGAGGCGATCAGATCCGAAATCTCGCCGTCCATTGCCGTGGTCGTTATTCTTAGTGCCTTCTTTACCTTGTCGAGCATTTTTGTTACCTCGCACAACAGAGACCCGGGATTACCCCCGAGCCTCTGCGTTTTTCTTTATGGTGGCTTTGTAGTTGAGATAGAATTCTCTCGAAATGACCGTGTGGCCGACATGTCCGAGTGCGATCGACGGATCCGCGATGATCGTGTACCCGCATTGACGCGCACGCCAGCAGAATGCAATGTCCTCGCCCACGTTTCCGATCGGAGCAAACATATTCCCGAACTTTCCGAACGTAGCGACGAACATCTCCGACTTCATAAGCACGCAGCCGAAGCCGCACGCAGCAACCTCGAACGGACCTTCCGGGAACTCATCGAACTCTGTCCAGACCGCCTCCTGTCTTGCCTCGTCGATCTCCATCGTCTTGAAAACCGTCGGGCTGAACGGTGGCGTTCGTCTGTAGTAGATCCCCGTTACCATGTCCGCGTCGTTATCGTCCAGAGTCTTGAGCATCTTCCGGAGTGTGTCCGGGCCGAATACCATGTCGGAATCAAACCACATGACCAGATCCGCCTCAGAGAGAAGCGCTCTCTTCGCTATCTCGTTTCGGCTGGTATAGACCAGTGAACCAGAGTTGAACCAGATTGAGATCTGGACGTCTTCGATTCCGTAGGACGTCAGGGTTGCCAGTGAATGCGCGAATTGTACCGGGCACGAGTCCATACACGGCACCGCGATAAGAACCTTTCTCATACTATCAGCCTCCTCTATGCTTATAGTTTGAAACTATTTCGTGATCTTAACGAAAGCGTCCGGTGCAACGACACCCAGTCCGACGTACTCTCTGCCGAGGATCCTGATCAAATCCTTGGTCATCTCGGTCATCTCGTCAAACTTGAAATCGATTCCTTCGCCGTTCGGGAAGTTCGCGATTGCGCCATGTCCCAGGTCGCCAACGATTGCATAGGTATCGCCGGTGGTCGCAGCTGCAGAGGACTTGATCGTGTTGTTGAACAGGACCGGAAGACCCTCAAATGGATCATAACCATAGTTGCCGGCAGCCTGCAGAGCCTTGAACGTGCCCCATGTCGCCTTGTTCATGATAACCACCGGGTTCGCCGCCTCGTCACTCAGCAGAGCCATAGCAGCCGCAACGGTGCCGAGAGCCGGCGACGCTGCTGTCAGCTTCGGAACGCCTGGGCAGGTCGTTGTGGATGTGGTGCCGCATGCCTCGATCTTGGCAATGAGCTGGTCCGCTGCCTTCTTCGCGATTCTGTATGCCAGTTCGTCGTAGATGTAACGCAGGAACGCTTCGCCTCTCATGTCATAGACCTCGTCAGAGATCGAGATCCACTTCTTGATGCTGACCGGAACGAGGTTGACAACGCCGAGAACGAGGTTCTCTTCGCTGACTGCGCTGTTGGCCGCCTCGGTGTGAGCGGTGGCCTCTCCGCCGCTGATCTCAAAACCGACCTTCAGATTGCCGCGCAGGTAGCTCTTACGGACGAGAGACATGATGCCCTCTCTCTCCCATGCGGTCTTGACGATATCATAGACGAACTCCGGTACCGGAACGGTTCCGCTGACGTTTTCAGTCAGGAGCACTCTGCATTCCGCGTCCTTGCCGGTCTTGATATACTCGGCATATGCGTTGATGTATTCCGCGCTGTTTCTGATTTCCATGTTTGTGTATTTCCTTTCTTCAGGTTTCTCGAGGATCTCGCCTCGGCCCTTAACGACCTCGGCAATGTCCTTCTTTCTCTGCTCGATTTCAGCCTCGACCGCTGCCTTGCGCTCCTCGATGATGTCCATCTCTGTGTTGAGCTCGGAGATGCGCTCCTCATCTGCCGCCTCAAGCTCTGTGACGATCTCGGCTGCCCTGGCTTCGATCTGCTCGATATCGAGCTGCATAATTTCTTCGCGTGTCATTCGACACCTCCCATTAATGCCTTAGCTCTAACTTCCGCCCGTCTCCGTTCGCCCTCGATCCGTTCCGCTTCGAGTCTCTCCGCCCGCAGCTTCTCGATCTCTCCGTCAACAAGTGCGCGTACACTGATCGATGTGGCGTCGTTCGCCGGGATGGATACAGCCGAAACGTCATACAGCTTCGTGATCCTGTTGATCGTCCGGGTTTCGACCGTCTTTCTGTCGATCTCTTGGCGTGTCCAAACATCTGCCTCCCGGTCAACCATGAACCCGATGCTCATTTTGTCGGTGTATCCGCCGTCAATCTCTTCGTAGAGCTGGCGTCCCAGCTCGGTGCCTCCGAGATTGGCTTCTATTGCAAGGCCGACATCATCCGCCTGAACGGATAATGTGCCGTTGCTGACTCTCGCAAAGACGCGCCCCTCGTGGTTATACTGGAGGATCACGTCAGACAGATCCGCGTCCCTGAACGCGTCGGCGCTCATGATCTCGCGGAGCTCATATTCGTTGTCGCTGTAAAGCGTGTATGCGTTGCCGAAAGTCGAAGCATATCCGCGTACGATCTTCGCCGCTTCTTCCTCGTTCTGCGGCAATGCTGAGATATTAAAATCCCTGTATTCCCTGTCACTCTTCATTGGCATCGTCGGCCTCCTTTGTCGTTGTTCCGTCCGGGTTCAGCAGGTAATACTCGCCCCGGATCGTCGGTATGTCTCCGCCCTCGATCGGCGGCAGATTCCAGATCTCCCTGATCTCGTTCCGGCTCATGATCCCGCGGTCCGCCATCTGGCTCGATACGTTTAGCTTGTCGGCATTGCTCAGATACTGAAGACGGTTCGCAGTCGCCATTAAGTAGGACCCCTGCGCCCGTTCGCGTTCTGAGAAGATCGCCTTCGTCATCGCTTCCGAGAACTGGATAGCAAACGGCTCGATCGCGCCCTCGTAGAAAGCCGACCATGTGTCGCCGTATGCCTTGTTCTGCAGAACGTCCTCGTTGACGCCGAAATAGTTGAACACGTTCTCGTGGATCTGCTTCATCTGGTCCGCATCTACGGTGTACGGCTTGACGTCAATCTGTTTGATATCCTTGTACGTGTTCGGGAACAGAAGGAAACCGCCCGTATCGACGTCTGAGGCAAAGTTCTGTCTAGTGAACCGCTCCCGTTCCTTTGCGAGATCCTCCGGCTTCGTGAAGTTGCTTACCTGCGCCATGAACCGGAATGTATTACTGTTCCGCACCGCTTCCTCGATACCCTCGTTCTGGATATGGATCAGCTTCATCGTTTCTTCGAGTGGTCTGTTGGAATCCCCGAAGAAATCCCGGAAATACTGGTGCTTCGTCAGGACCGCGCACTTTCTCGCTTCGACTGCCGCGACCTGTCCGCTCATGAACCTGTACCGGAGCCATGGCTCGCCCTTGTACTCGATGATTTCACAATTCGCTGGGAGCACAGGATAATACCCTGTAATGATCATGCGCTCATCGAAGATCGGAACGATAAACGCCGTATTGTTGACGTCCAGGATCGTGCTCGCCCTGTACAAGAACTGGCTGTTTGTCTGCCACTGGTTCATGCCCTGCCGGAGCTTTGCCTGCAGTGATGGGTTCGCCGTCCCGCCTATCTCGATCTTGAGCTTTGAGATATGGCGCGCCCTGGCATCGATCGCCGCCCGAACGATCTCGCTCTCATAGATCGCCCCGCCCCACGATGTGAATACAGGCGAGTATGCTGTCAGCGTCTGGAAAAAGCCGTTCGCCCGGCTGAGTGCCGCCTGCGATTCCTTTGCCTTGTCAGGCCGGAATATTTTGTCGAATAAGCCCATAATTTAACCCTCATTCTGGAGCTGTACCCCGATCTCCCCGAACCACTTCTGCCGGACGCATAAAGCATCGAGCAGCGCAGCCGTTCCGTCGATCCGGGCTGTTTGATTTATTTTGACCAGCCTCCCGCGCCCCCGGTCGGTGTTCATCTTCACCGCAGAATTGAGCAGGTGCAGCTTTAGAAGCTGGTTGTCTCCGATGTTGATCCGGCGGTCTTTGACGAGCCCCTCCATTTCCTGGATAACCGGCCAGAGGTTGTCGCCCTGGAACACGTCGTCCATCTGGAACCCGTCCGCTTGCAGATCTTGGACGAGATACTGCGCGGAGTACCGGTCATACCCGACCTTGAGCGGGTACAGCTCCGCATCCCGCAGCATGGACACAAACCAGTTATAGCAGTCGTGATAGTCCACGAAGTTGTCCCCGGACAGCGACAGGAACCCGCGCTTGACGTATGTCCAGTACGGCACCCCGTCCCGCTCTGTCGCCGCGTCGATCTTCTCTGCCGGCATCCAGAAATGTGCCAGGACGTTCAGGATCCCGGACCGCTCCACGACCATGACCGCCGCAGTCAGGTCTGTCGTCTGTGACAGGTCGAGACCGCCGACACAGTACGAGCCGCGAAGATCCTCGATGTTGATTGGCTCCCCGCAGATCTTCTCGATACTCTGAGCCGGGAGCCATGCCGTCGAGCTGTTTTGTTTTATGTTGCAATACTTGCAGAGGAACTCCGCCCGCTTCGAGAGCGATCCCTCTGCCTTCGCTATTTCCTCAAGCATGAAGTCGACCGAGACCGAAACGCCCAGATTCGGGCAGGCCTTCGCGATCTCGTTGATATCGTTCCACTTACTCACGTCGTCGATCATGTACAGGATCGGGAGCAGGCGCGTCTCTTTCGAATCTCCGAGAAGCACCCGGGTGCCTCGTTTGATCAGCTCGTCATAGATCCCGTCGTTGACGTAGCCGGAAGTCGAGATCGAAAACAGCATCGGCTGCTCTCTGGATCCGAGAGCGGACGCCAGCACCTCGTACTGCTTCAGCCCCTTGTCGCCTTCCCACGCGGCAATTTCGTCGCAGACAGCTAAATGTGGATTGTACCCGTCACTGGTCTTCGCCTTGAACGGGATCTTTTTTATTGACGAATTAGTCTCAGCTACGTACTTGTACCCCTTGCGCGGCTTCGTCTTCTCGCTCAGGTCCTTATCCAGAAGGACCGACTGCCAGAAAGCCTCGTAAACGATGTCCGCCTGGTCGACCTTCGGCGCACAGCAGAAAACGTCCGCGCCGTACTCGCCATCGTCGTACAGCATCGCCTCGATCACTCCGGCCGCGATGGTGCTCTTGCCCTGCTTCCGTCCCATGACCCACACGACCTCGCGGAACTGCCTCAGCCCGTCCTTGTCGACGATCCCGAACATGATCGCGAGTGCTGCCTTCTGCCACAGTTCCAGCTTTATCTTCTTCGGTGCCAGTTTTCCCTTGACGTGATGCGTATGCGCCTCGATAAACCGGATTTTACTGTTCGCCTTGCGTCCGTCGTACCAAAAAAGGCCTCTTTCGAGACCTTGGATGATATATTCATAAAGCAGATGCACCCATTTCCCGGCCTGCGCCCTGCCATCTTTCAGTTGCTGATAGTAAGCCAGGATATAGTTGTCCATCTTCGGCCCTTCTGTGCCCATGTTTCCCTAGGTTTTTCCTGTTCGGAGGAATTTTAAAG
>Ga0310786_10002832_pt1 | contig 25896 bp, 48 predicted proteins | sample AusTroGonzalo_MG_FD_203881 | JGI IMG/M metagenome (GOLD analysis project Ga0310786, IMG submission 203881) | Bovine rumen microbial communities from tropical cattle in Woodstock, Queensland, Australia - Gonzalo_03 (v2) (version 2) | ecosystem: Host-associated > Mammals > Digestive system >...
GTGATCTGTCGTCGCTAAAAAAGAGCGGGATCCGGGGGGGATATGATCGCTCCTGTTGCCTGATCGACCTCGTACCGTTTTTCCTGGATCCGGCCGTGCCTCTTCATGTGGCAGCTGTGGCAAAGTAACCGCAGGTTGTCATGGTTCAAGGTCACGGCAGGGTTGTTGATGTTGTCCAGGGTAAGCTCTTCGAGGTGGTGTACTTCCGTGCCTGGTGTCACCCTTCCTGCTTCGAGGCAATCCTCGCAGAGTCCGTGTCTCTTCCGCCAGTAACTGTCCCGGCAGGTCTTCCAGGCTGCCGTGCTATAGAATGCTCTGCTGAACTCCTGGGCCATGGTTCGTCTCCAAACAAAAACCCGAGCCTGTCGGTCCGGGTCTTTGCTTATGCAAGGAATGAAACTATCGAGTATGATATTTTCTCACGGTGTCATTGTATCACGGTTTTCTTTGCTTTTTCCGCAATCTTTCAGCTCGTACTCTTCCTTGGCTGCCCGCTTGCCGTTTTCCCATCCGAGGTTGAATGCCTCGACGAGCAGGCTGGCCGAAGGTCTGGGCGGCTCTGGTGTCGGCAGCTGCTTCACGACCGCTTGGATCGCCAGCTCCAATCCGTACTTGATCAGCTCGGATGAATGGTCACTCTGGATGTCTTCGAGTGTGCTGATCAGGTAGTCTGCGTTTATCATTTTCATATCATCTCTCCGTCCACTCTTGCTCCGCAGTTGGGGCAATAGTTAGCGTGTGGCGTTTCGTGGCTTGTTATATACGCAACCTTCATACACTCGCTACACCGCCGTGTGATAGTGCCTTCTAAATGTGGCTCCTCTATCCACCGCCCATGCTTTACAGGGTCAATGGTCGGCATACTTTTGATAACTCTGCCGTAATCGCTTTCGGGCATCCATGTTTCATCGGGTGTTCCCCATTCGTCCTCTTGTATTCTCAATACCTTTGTCAGTGCATCTGCATCAATCAATCTCATTGTCATCACCGTCCATTCTTGCTCCGCTTATCGTGGCGGAGCGGTTTATCATGTACCCATCTTCTGGGTGATAGTTAGTTCCCCATATTTCGACGGGCGGCATCAATACTTTCTGTACGAACATCATTCATCACCTGCCTTGTCCATTCTTGCCCCACAGTTTGGGCAGTAGTTCCACTCCTGCTCAAGTCCCGGCCTGTATGGAAACAGCCGGGTACACTCCGAACACTCCATCAGTTCGTCTTCTCCGATCATCCAGGATCCGTGCCGCTCCGTGTCGACGGCGACTCCTTCCATCATGTCGATCACGATCGGTCGGCGGTCCTGCGGAAGGTACGGCAGGCTGCGGATCATGTTGTAGTCTACCCACTCCGCTGCCTCTTGGTCCGTGAGGCCCTGGGACTTGCTCACGGCCTCGACCAGCAGGATGTAGTCGTACACCGCTCTTCCGTCTTCCGTGGTCCCGATGATCGCTTCGTCGTACTCCGTCTCCTGAAACACGATCATCCCTTCATCGAGCAGGTCTCTCTTGCTCATCCTTCCTCTCCTTCCTCTTCTCCAATCTCTTCTGCCTTCCAGCAAATATCGCAATCCCCCGGGCAGAGGTCGCCGTCGCAGACGGCCGGGTCGTAAAGGTAGCATTCTCCACCGTTCATGGTATCTTCACCTCTTTGTAGTCTTTCCCAACGAGGGCCATAAATGCCCCATGGCCTCGTTTTGCCTCGAAGGCCGACTGACAGGTCCTCTTCAGCCATAAATCGGCGTACACGTCCGAATGGACGCCGTGGCGGCCTGTGTGGTGGTCTTGGCAAAGCCAGACCCAGAAACCTTCGCTCTCTGATATGGATCTGCGGCTGCCAGCGTATATGTGGTGGCGGTGCAGGTCCCTGGTGCTTCCGCAAATGAAACACCTCTTGTCTTTTTGTAGGATGCTATCCACTCTGTCTCCTTCCTCAAAGCCAGCCCTTCTGCCGGGCGACCTCTGTTATGAAACGTCTCTTGTACTCGTACCAGGTTCGGTCGCTTGCATATAGGCTCCCCTCTATCTGGTAGAGCGGGATGCCTTCCTTCACCCACTTCCAGATCGTGTCTCTGTACTCTTCTGGGATCGCCTGGATCCCTGCGTCAATCGCTGCGATCTCCGCCAGGATCTTCTCCCTTTGAGCTGCGGTCCTGGCTGTGGGATCCGATTTCGACGTCCCCTTTGGCTGGCCGTCTGTCTTAATGCCTACGCCCAGGGCCAGCAGGTCTTCCGCCTGTTCTTTGAAGCGGTCGTAGTTCCTGATCAGCTGGATCGTAAGCCTTGCCGTCTCCGTGTGCATATCGAGGTATCTGGGAATGTATTCATTCATCCTCTTCAAAACACGAACCCATCCTCTCCGGGCCAATCGGTCCCGCTCTGCGGCCGCTTCTCTTTCCATTGAAGTGCCTCGACTCGATCTGCGACGACTTCCGTCCAGGTCAGCTTCCTTCCTTCCTTCTCGTAATCGGTCACCTGGATCCGTCCGCAAACGGCGACCAGCTGCCCTTTGAAACCGTTCCGCTCCAGGAACTCTGCGGTCTTGCCGAAGGTCACGCAGGGTATGAAGTCCGTCTCTTGCTCTTCGTCTTTCCTCTTCGGTCTGTCGACGGCGATCTTAAACTTTGCCGTTGCAAACCCCCGCTCGTTCCATCGGACCTCTGGGTCCCATACGAGTCTTCCTGTCAGGATTGTCTGGTTCATCTCTTCTCTCCTTCCTTTGCGAGTGCTATCCACTCTTCGAGCTGCATCGTTGCCAGGCTCTTCTGGCCGTCTATCCTGTGGATCACGACAGCCTTCTGTCCTGGCCTTGCGTCCCCCTTTGCCTGGTCCATGAAGCTGTACAGGTCTGCTGCCGATATGTATTGCTTCCGCCTCTTCAGCTCCAGGTGGATCCCCGGCAGCTCTTCGCAGATCACGTCCGAGTCTCCGTTGGCTCCGCTGTACTGCTGGCCTCTCCTGGCTGTCAGTCCTGCTGCTCGCAGCTCGGATGCCACTTCCCGCTCGTAGGTCGCTCCTTTTCTTCTGCTGTTTGTCATGTTGCTGTCCTTCTGTACCAGGGTGTCGGTTCGTTTCCTCTCTTGTTATTGTTATCTCTTTCTTTTTCTTTTTCTTTTTCTGTTTCTATTTCCGTCAGGTCTCCATTCCGGATCTCCTTCTGGGCTGCCTTCTGGGCCACCTTTTGCATCTCCTTTTGGAGTTCCTTCTGCTGCCAAGGCGACAGCGGCTTGAATGTCTCCGCCTTCGTGTCCTGGCCGCTTCCGTTCAGGTTGTCTGCCAGGGTCTTCGCTCGTTTGACCCTTCGGTAGATCTCGTAATCCATCCGCTCGTTAAAGTATCGGCCCTCTGGATCCATGGCGAACTTTTCCAGGACGTATGGGCTTACCCCTTCCGGCCGCATGGCCCTGTCGATGGCATTCTTCGTCAGGTGTCCCTTTGCGTTCTGCAGGCAGAGCAGGGTTATGTACTGGCCCCGCTCTTCCATGGTCATGTCTGAAACGCCGACCAGGAAGTCCTCGAAGTAAAGCAGGACCGCAGGGCTGGTGTTTTCGTTCAGTCCGTTCTGGGCTACCCATGCCTTGTACTCTTCCTTCTCCTTCGTGCTTACTGCCATGCCTCTATCATCTCCTTCACTTCATTCCTCTTCCGGGTGCTGACCCCGATGGCTCTGGCTTCCTCTTCAGCTTCTGAAATCACTCGAGCCATCTCTTCCTTCGTGTAGACCGAGGATCCGTAATAGGCCAGCAGCTGCCTGGTGTTCTTTGCCTGGCCCAGGTTGACGACCTCTTCCGTGAACCATCCGAGTCCTTTGGCTTCCCAATTCCTGCGGAACCTCTGGGCCGCCTGGTCCTTGACCAGGACGTAGTCGAATACTCCGACTCGCCTGATCAAGGCCCGGTAGACCGTCTCCTTGTCGGTCTGGATGGCTCTTGCGATCTCATCGCATAAAACCCATAGGTATCCGTTTGCGTTCAGGCTCCGCTTGCTGGTCGGCCTTTTCATCGTGACCTCGATCGTCCCGATGCCGTTTACGTGCTTTGCCAGAAAATCGTCGATTTGCGGGGCGTTTTCGAAGTCTGCGGTAATTTGTACCATGTAGCCGTTTACGGCCGTGAAACGGTCGATTTTGGTCGTTGTGAAGCTAACCATTGGCCTGGCCGTCGAGCGTCTTCACGATCTTCGTGTATCCTTCCGGCGTGATCGTGCTTCCTGATGCTGCTTCTGCGGTTGCCAACATCCAGGCCATGTCCTTGCCGTGCAGCTTGCAAAGCTCTACCAGTCGATTGAAAGACCTCTTGTCGATGTATTTGCCGAGGTCCTCTTCCTGCTGCTCTTCCTGTCGATTGAGGGCTGCGGCCACTTCGTCTGCGGATGCGTAGCTGTCGTCGATGCCTATGCCCAGATTGGCGAGGGCCCTTCCCACCGAGCTGGTCTCGGCGTTCTCCAGCCAGGATCCGCTGCGGTTGATCGGCCCATCCTCTTTTGCTTCCCTTGCGTGTCCTGTTGCGATCGTTCTTCCTTCCGGGTCTTCGATGTAGGTCTTCATCACGGCGTAGTCCTCTTCCAGGTCTACAAATGCGGTATTGATCGTCCATCCTGGGAACTCACGCCGGAACGCCGCCAGGCGGTCCTTCACCATGACGTACTGTTGTTTCTGGATCCGACCCCGCTTGTCTTTATGCTCCAGGGTAATGGTAGGCAGGTTTTCGTTTGCCCTCTTCAGTGCTTCTGTGAAATCTGTCATATCTCTTCGTCTCCTTTGCTAATCTCGACCACCGTGAGGCAGGTCATTAAGTTCGCCATCGTCCCGGTGGCCAGGTCGACCACCGTGGCCGTCCCCGCTCTCTCCCGGTCCGTCTTTATGTAGGTCCGTCCTGCGTAGCCTCTGATGAAAAACCAGCCGCCGCTCGGGACGTCGTTCAGCTGCTTCTGGATCTGTTTAATCATCGGCGGCCTCCCGGAGCTTCTCGAAGTATACGTTCAGGATTCTCTTCACTTCCCGGTTCACGACCGTCTGCTTCGTCTGGTTCGTGTACTTGCAGTAAATGTCGAGCAGGGCCGTCACGTCCCGGTTGAGTCTGACCGTGCTTTCCCCGGTCTTGCTGTCTCTCTTCACGTATCCGTTTGTCTTTGGCATCTCTTTGTCTCCTTTTCAAAAATTGTTTTCAGCCCAGCCCAGAAACCACTCCTTGGCCGTGCTGTAGTCGGTTTGGTTTTTTGCTGCGTAATCCTGAACCGCCTCTTCCACCGAGGCCATCAGGATCCGATTGCACTTTTCGCAGACCAGGAAATTGCCGAGCCACTCTTCGCCGATGTCCGCCTGGCAATATTCGCAGGACTCGCCGTAGTCGATATCGTCGCTTCCGCAAGCCGGGCATATCGGGTGGACGAAACCTCGCAGGTCCTTCTGGTCGTAGATCAGGTCCGTCCAGCTCATCTCTTCCCGCTCCGCAATCCGTCCGCAATCGTTGCACTTGTACAGCCTGGTCATTTCTCTTCTCCTTCCGCAAGGCCGAGCAGGTAATCGCTCGAAACGCCGAGGCCCTGGGCCGTCCTCTTCAAGAGGTAATAGTTCGGCTTCGCCTTGCCGTTCATCCAGTTGCTGATCGTGCTGGGGTCTGTGTCAATCATTGCGGCGAGTTCGTTCTGGCTGACCCCTTCGCTGTCCAGGGCATTTCGCAGCCTATTGCCGAACTCGTAGGCTGTCTCTTCTCTTGTGATCGTCATTCTCTGTCTCCTATCTCCAGGCGTACCTGGTCTGGGTCCGGGGAGAATTCCATCGCCGTGTAAAGCCGCCGCAGGGAATTGTAACGGCTCCTGATCTGGTTCTTCGTGTGGCTCCAGCTATCGTCGGATCCGTTCCAAATCCAGAAACCTTCCCGGCCGCTGCAAATCTTGAGGCGATGCACCTCTCGTAGCTCCCGGACCGCCACTCTGATCTGGATATCTGTCAGGCCTGTTGCCTGGCCGATGGCCTTGCTGGTCCTGGGCTGGCACCCGGCTTCGAGCAGGACCTTGTAAGTCTTCGCTGCGTTCTCGTTCATCGTCTTCCTTCATCTCTGGTTTTGTCGACGTGGTACCAGCCGTACACGATCGGGGCCGTCAGGCAGCCCACCACCGTGAAGAGGGCCAGGGTCTGGGCCAGGTGGTAGGCGTCGCTCAAAATCACCCATAGTGCTTCGATCATCTTTCCATCTCCTTCCTTGCCTTCTGCAGCTGCTCGTAGAACCAGTCGCAGACTTCGTCTCCTGCCTGCGTGGCACTCTTCATGCCCTTCTCGCAGGTCAGCCATTTGATCCTGCGGTCTTTTTCCCGCCGCAGGTGCGGGCAATCGTCGCAGCGGTATCTCTCGCCTCGTAGGACGAATTCGTCCCGGATCGTCTCCGCCTCTTGGACCTCTCGCCAGTAATCGATGATGGCCTGAAAGCCCCCATCAGGCGTCCTGGATCGATCGAGGGCCGGGTGCTTCCGGGTGTCGTCCAGGAGCGTGGCCAGGAAACTATTCACTTGCTGGTCGAACTCTTCCGGCGTCGCTGCGATGATCGTCTTCTGTTGCTGGACCTCTTTTCGTTTCATTCCTCTTCTCCTTCCTTGGATAAAAAGTCCCGCCTTGCGTTTGCTGCAAGGCGGGGACGTGGTTGCTCATGCCTTATATAGATTTCCCTCAAATCATAATTGTGGGAATAGTTCCCGCCTTGCTTCTCCAATGTATCACCCCCTTGTTTTTTTGTCAACAGCCGGAACGTCTTCGTTCTGGATCTTATTTTGTCTGATCACGTCGGCCTGGACCGCTCTCCGCAATAGGCCGATGACGTAGGCGGGTGGTTCGTTGACCCCGCTCTCCCAATTCTCGACGGTCCGTCTCGGGATCCCATACGCAGCTGCGAAGGCCGCTTGACTCTTCCCGGTCTTGCTGCGGATCTCTCTCACTTGCTTCTGTGTCGTGGTTTGCTTCATGCTTCTGTCTCCTTCCCAACAGGCAAGGGCAGGGGCGTTCCCCTGCCCAGGCCAGCTCCTGGTCTCCTGTCTTTTTACTTGGCCGCCGCTACCTCGCAGACCATGTCGCCGTTGTGGTCGTAAATGTTCAGGACTTCGCTGTCCCAGTATTTTTGGGGGCGTCTCCACTCTTCGTCGTTCAGCTCTTGGACGTAGATCCTCACCTCTGTCCAGGTCTTGTTGTTTTTCTGAACCGCTTCGTAGACTGTCATGGTTTTGTCTCCTTCCTTGCTTTGGGCTGTTGCCCTTCTCTTCTTTGTCTATAGAATACCACCGGGGCGGTGGTCCGTCAAGCAAAAAGTTTTCAATTTCGACACTTTTTTTCATCCGGCTTTTCTTGCGGCAGGATGATCCTCAAATCGTCGATTTCCCGGATCCTGGGGTATTGCTGGTCGACCTCTTCTGGAAAATCAAAACAGGGGGCGTTTTGCCCCCTGCTGGCCCCTCGTTCTCGTTCAGTCGAAGTCGAACTTTGGGGTCACCTGGTATGGCAGGTATGGTTCGTCCCAGGTCAGCTCGATCTCGTATCCGAGCATATCGATCGTTTTGGCCATCGCCCTGTACTCCCTGTCCAGGTTGCTTGCGTGGTCGAGAAGCTCTCCCCGGTATTTCTGCCCCCTCTCCATGGCCTTCGCCTTGAGTTCGATGCTCTTCTCCTTGAGGTCCCGCAGGTCCCTTGCCAGCTGCTCCAGGTCGTTTGCTCTTGCTTTTGCTGTGATCGTCTCCATCGTCGTTCTCCTTCCTTCCGTCTTCTGCGTGCTGCTTAAAAATCCAGGCCCAGGGTCTGCAGGATCGCCATGAGCCAGCTGCCGTCGCTCATCGGGTCTCCGTCCTGGATGGCCATGCCGAGGAACCTCTCGATCTTCCGGGCGTCCCGCTCGTACTCTTCCTTCGTCGCTGCCGGGGCCAGGTAGTCGACCTCGACCTCGTTCTCGTTCAGGGCGTCGTTCAGGCAGGCGGCTGCCTGGATCATCTGGGCGAAGGCCAGGGCGTTCTCCGTGTTCTGGGTCCCCATGTTGGCCCAGACCTTCCAGGGTCCTTCCCCGAGTCCTTCCTGCTGCCAGACGTCGATGGTACTTTCGCTCCAGGCCCGGAATGCTGCGTGTAGGCTGTCGTTCTTGCTGCTTGTGATCTTCATGGTTTGTCTCCTTCCTTGCTGCGGGTCTTCCCGCTTCCTTGTTTTTCTTGAGTATAGAATACCACCGTCCCGGTGGTACATCAAGCACTTTTTTGCAATTTGTGGCCACTTTTTTCAAAGCAAAAAAGGGGCCTTCCGGCCCCTCTCTTGCGTTATTCCAGACCCCTTGCCACCGGGGGTCTTCCCCGGTAGGAGACGTGGCAAGGCTTATTCAAGCTCCGGCAATCCTGCCAGGCTGGTGGCCAGGGAAAGGACCCCGGCCAGGGCGACCGCCGATGCGACGTATCGCCAGTCGATCTCTGAAATGATCGCCGCCGTCGAGGCCATCGCCAGGAAGGTCTGGGCCATCGTTTTGATCGCCCGGATCCCGGCCGCTTCGAGCCAGCGGCGTGGGTTCTTCTGCATCTGTGTCATGGTTCCCCCTTATTCCGAATAGGTCACGATGTAGGTGTATTTGGTGCTGGCCAGCAGGCCGTAGCTGGTCGATGCGACGAAGTAGGACACGCTGGTTCTGCTCTTGAAACGGATCGCCGTCGCTCCGGCTGCCGTTGCGTTGCTGGACGTGAAGCTGTTCGTGTTCATGGCAGATGACCTGGAATAGGTCGTGGCTTGCGACGTGCTGTTCTTGTAGACCCAGGTTGTTGCTCCCTGGTTCTGGGTCCCGCTGGTTCCGTAGGTCGGCGTCGAGGTCGTTATGCTCTTGGTCATGAACCACTCGCCGATGGCGTACCGCTGGAGCGAATTGTACCAGGTCGTGTTGCCTGTGTCCGTGTTGTTGTAAACGCCGCCGGAGATAAAGAAAACGGCAGCGATGGGGTAGCCGCTCCCGGCGTATGAAATGGTCAGCGTGGCTGCGGCTCCTGTTGTTGCCGACGTGGTGAACTCCCCCATCACGAACTTCGAGCTTCCGCCTCCGCCTCCGCTTGCGGTCCCTTCCGTCCTGACCCCGGCCGCTGTGTAGAAATACTTCCCCTGGGCGACGTCCGCAGCTGCTGCCGTGCTATCGGTCACATCGGTGAAGGTGGCCAGGCCCCCGCCTTGCTTTGGCAGCTGGACGGCAGGGACGTTGCTGTATGTCGCTCCGTTCCAGAGCGTCAAGTTCTGGGCCATGGTTCTCCCCCTTCCTGGCTATGAGATCGTCAGGATCTTCGTGCCGCTGTCCTGGCTCACGCTGGGGACGGTCAGGCTTCCGTTGATGCCGAGGACGCTCTTCCCGGTCAGCAGGTTCCCGGCGACCAGGTCGCTCACGTTGGTCAGGGAAACGGTCCCGCCGCTGGTGTATCCGGCCGGGATGGTGACCGTTCCATTCTTTGTTCCGATTGTCCCGCTTGTGCTTCCGTTGTTGGCCATGGATCCGCTCACGGATCCGCTTGCATTGTAGGCGGTCTTCCCGGTCAGGATGTCCGTTGCAGCTGCGTCCGCTCCGGCTGTGTCGTAAAACTTCGCCGTGCCGCCGCCTTGCTTCGGAATGTCCACCTCGGGGACGTTGTTGTAGTCGACGTTGTTAATTGTGATATTTGCCATGGGCTTCTCCTTCCTACGAAACGGTCAGGGTGCTTCCGTTCCAGGTAATCAAACCGTAGTTCTGGGGTATCGGGGCTATGGTCACGTCCTGGTCCAAGACCAGGCCCGCTGTCTGCAGCGTCTGCTCTTCGCTCGAAGGCGTCACGGCGTATGCCCCTTGGTAGTGGTCTCCGTCGACGATCTGAATTGCCGGGCTGGCCTTGACGGCCATCCGGCTCCCGGTCTGCACGGCCAGGGGGATCGTCGGATCCGTGGAAACTTTCAGGGGTATCGCTGTGGTCATGCCATCACCTCGTTCCAGAGGTTCTGCTGGAAGAAGGCAACGGCGATATCGGATGCAGCTCTCTTGACCGTCCCTTCATCGTTGTATAGCCAGTTCACCTGAATGAAAACGCTCCCGGCTGGGAACCCCAGGGTCTCCTGCTGCGTTAAAAATACCCCGATGGTGTTACCGTCGATGGCGAGGTCGCTCCCGGTCTTGTCTGCCAGGATCCGGGAGTTTCGGTTTGCGAAAGTCACCCGCACTTCCGTTGCGTCTGTCAGGTCGATCTCTTCTGGAAGCGTCAGGGTGAAGGTCGGCGTCGTTCCCTTGTACATCTCTATGCCTCTCCTATTCTTTCCATCTTCTCTCGAAGGCGTTCTACCTCTGCCTTCGTCTCTTCGTGTTCAAACTCCAGGTGGTACATCCGCTCTATCATTTGGTTATGCTTCTCCATCTTGGCCTCGAGCTGGTCGAGTCTCCACGTGGTCTTCTGGCTCACCATGATGGATCCGGCCAGGGTCCCAACAAAGGCCAAAATGGCGACCGTGATCTCCGCTGCGATTTCGTACATCATCTATCTCACCTCGAATGTCTTCTTTAATACGTCATGCTGGCCATTTGCGTCCCAGGCCAGGATCCTGTACGTGTATGTCCCCTTGTCGAGCTTGCGGAACATCATCGCCTGGTCCGCTTTGTGGACGTCCCAGGTCTTTGCGTTTGGAGCTGCTGTGTACTTGTACTTGTACCCGCCTCTCTTGTCCAGGATGGCCACCTGGACCTTGCTCATCTTTAGGGCCGATGTAATGGTCCCCTGGATCGTGAAATAGTTCCCCTTCTTGATCTTGACCGGGTAGTCTGCGTTCTTCAGGGTCATCTTGCTCTTCGGCGGTTCTTCGACCAAGGTGACCGGGGGGTAAATGAAGCCCTGGAAGGTCAGCCCGGTCCCAATCTTCCAGGGGGCCTTGATTGTCTTCAAAAAGAACCGGGTCCCGCTGTAGTTCGAGTTTGAGATCGTGATCGATCCGTCCGGGTTGATCTTTTCAACGAAGGCGACGTGTCCAGCTCCGTCTGCGGCGTACCCCGCCTTCCCCTTCCGCCAACAAATCACGGCCCCGAGCTTCGGTTCCTTCCCTCTCTTGTAGCCGTCCTGGGTGTTAGGATACCAATTCTCGGCGTTTGCCCTGGAAAGCTTCGGCCGGGAACCCCAGGCCTGGTAGGCCCTGCCCCATGCGTACCCGCAGCAATTCGGCAGGCAGCTTCCTGTCTTCTTGTCGATCACGATGCACTCGTTCTTGCCGCCGTATGCGGTGTTTATCCAGTACTTGTTTGTGGCTGCTGGTGCTGTCAGCCGGGGTGTAAACTTTCGGCTCATGGCTACTCTCCTATCTTTACTGCTCGGACGTACCAGTCGACGTTCATGCTGCTGCCGCTGTTCTGGCGGCCGTTCAGGTCCAGGGTCCAGCTGGCTGTCTTCTCCACGATGGCGGCTGTGAAAATATCGAAGTTCCCGGTCCCGCCTGCTGGCTGCTGGACCAGGGACACGTTCTGCCCGGTTCCGTCTGCTGTGATCTGTAACGCCCGGTAGCCTGTCGAGTTGCTTGGGTATCTGGCCGATGCCATTATGATCCAAATCCCGGAGGCCATGGTTTTGCTCACGCCCAGGCTGTGGAGCGTGGTCCCCGAGCTGAAACTACTCGCCGTCCCGCTGTCGGTCACGGTGGTCGGCGTGAAGCTTCCGCCGCCACCGCCTGCCGTCTTATCCAGGGTCTCGCTGATGCCCAGGGCTTCCGCCAGGCTGGTTGAAAGGGTCCCCAGCTCCATGCTCTGGAACCGCTCCTGCAAAACGTCATAGACCGTCTTCACGATCTTGAACTGGCCCTGCGTTCCGTATGCCGGGAAATAAACCGTCACTGTGTCGCAAAGGCGGCAGGTCAACAGCTCCCCGAGTCCTTCGTACTCGCTCATGTCCTGCAGGCGGACAAAGTCCACGGCGATGGTCTGGGCTGGCAGGTATGGCTGCTGGTTCCTCATCTGGGATGCGGCTTCCGTCTGCAGCTGGGCGGTGGTCGGCTTCGTTTCGAACTTGTCCGTCAGGTCCATCGGGACGCACTCCGTTCTCCCGGCGTACCCGGCCGCTCCCGAGTCTACTCTCCCGGCGATCACCTTTACTTCGCTTCCGTCCGTGTCCGTCCCGGTCCAGAAAGGAACGCAGGCGGTGTAGCTGCCCTGGTAGTCCACGTCTTCCTGGTAGGCGGTCATGTTCACTCCGTATCGAATTGCAAGCGGTCGGACCTGTCCCCTGCTCTGGTGCAGGATGACGTTCCAGCGGTCCCACTCGTACTCTCCGCCGTAGCTGTCCAGGACGCTTCCCTCAATCCCGCCGAGGAATTGCCGGACGGTCCTGGGTGTTCCGTCCGCCGAGGCCATGTAGTTGCTGCTGGTGAAGTCCGCCGTGAAGGTGAACTCTGGGTCTGGGTCCGCTCCGGCGAACATCGAAAATGCATCAGCCAGGCTGTTGATGTTGGATCCGTAAACCGTGGATCCCGCCAGGCGGTAGGAAACGTGGACGGCGTGGAACGTCACCACTCCGTCTATCGGTTTGCTGGCTCCGACGATGTCGAATGGCTGCGTGTCCCCGGTGTCGTCATGCGTTAATAAAACGATCCGGCCTGGCTGGATCAGGTCGAAGTTATCCCCGGTCGTTGGGTATTGCAGCTCGGCTTCGTAGATGCCGTTCCTCTCTTCGGTAACGACCGCCGATAGGCAGTCCTTTAATCTCCCCAGGCCGTTGCTGATGAAGGCCTTCTCGTTGCTGTCGTAAATAATCGGGATCATGCTTCAATCTCCCATCTGCTGGCTTTTGGGAACGTCCGGCAAATCACGGCCCCTGCGGCCCCTGATGCAAACGCTCCATCGGAAGTGGAGCAGAAGTCCCAGCTGCTGTCCGGGCGTCCGTAAATGTCAGAAATCTTCACGTCTCTCCTGGTGGTGCTGTCTGCCTCGATGTAGTTGCCGTAGATGTTGCGGAAGCCCACGGCGTCCGAGAATGCTTCCAGGGCTTCCAGGGCCGCCTCACGGTTGATTAACATGGGCAGGTGGACCGTATAGTCCTTTGTGGGCTTTCCGGCCGTTACGAGGGCGTTTTCGGCCTTCTCGAGGCCCTTTGCGTAGTGGCTATGGAAGCCGTGGGTCCTATAAAGCCTTGCGACGTGCTGCCGGATGGTCCCCTGGTCGTAGCAGAACTCTTCCTCGATCGGCTGTAAAACAAAAAAATCATCATTGAAGAGCCAGAAGTCTTCGGTCAGGTCTTCGTTTCTGCAGGCTCTTGCGATCGTGTTACGCACCTTCTCGTATCGGTCTTTCCCTTCCTGCTGGAAGGCATCGAGGCCGTCCGGGTGAAACCCCTTCGGCTGCCCGCCGTAAAACCAGACGTTCCTATGCGGGAAGTTCCTCTCTACCGTCCGCAGGCTGTATCTCAATTCCTGGGGTGCTGTCTTCCATCCGTTTTTCAAAACATAGACGATGTCCAGCTCTCTCATGGTTGTCTCCCTTAAACGATCCACCACCGGGGTGTGATCTTCAGCTGTGAAATGGTTCCGTCGAATGTCACCGTTGTTGCTCCTGGTGGGAGTGTCGGCAGCTGCGGCGGGATGCTCACCTCTGCGTTTCTGGATATGATCTCCGTCCCCACCTTCGAGTAGGCTTCTCCTATCTCCAGGTCGATGTTGATCGCCTGGGTCGGCGTATAGGTCGAGTCGACGGTCACGCTCTTGGCCGTGAACTCCGGGGACCATGCTGTCTCCTGGTCTCCGTTGTACGTCATGGCATACGTGAACTGGATCACGTTGCCGCCGTTGTAGTAAGCCGATAGGGTCAGGGTGTCGTTGCTGTGGATCCAGGCACCCACGTTGTACCGAATGTCCAGGTCCGAGCTGTGGGTTATGTTTTGGCTGGTCCCGGCCGTGAATGTCCCGGCCCACTTCACCGTGGCTCCCAGGGACGGTGTGGTCCAGGCCGTGGTCCCGCTGCCGCTTTCATTGGAAACGCTGACGACGTTTCCCTGTGCGGTCACGCCGAGCGATGTCCTCTGCGTCAAGAACTGCCACTCAATCTCGAAGCTGATCGTATCACCGCTGTTGTAGCGGTTCGCCGCCGAGTAAATGCCTACGCTTCTGACCTTCTGGCTCTGGTAGACCGTCAGTCTGTAGATGTCGGTCAGGCCGTAGGCCTGGGCCTGTGCTATCGTGATTTTCTTGCCGCCGATCGAGATCGTACCGTACCCGGTTGCCGTCAGGAGCGGTTGGGCGTCGAATTTTGTCGGGTTCGTGACCGTGCTTCCGCTGTTGACCGTGGTTGCTGTCTCGCCTGTCTTCAGGAACCGCTGCGGCTTGCAGTCAAACGCCAGGGTGCATTCCCCCGCCTTCAGGTCGACCATGTCCAGCTCCAGGCCGCTCTTGTAAACGGCCAGGCGATATTCGTCCGGGTTGTATTCGTCTTCCAGGCGGACGTACCCTCTCTTGCTGCACAGCCAGTTTCGCAGGCTGCTGGCCGCTTCTGCAAAGTCTGATTCGGTGTCGCCATAAAGGCCAGCCGGGTATCGGACCTCGATGTTGCTGAACCGTCCATGGTCCAGGGCCAGGCTTCCGTTCCGTCCTGGGATGTCTATCATCTCCACGTCCCTCTCTGGGGCGTTAAAGGTTGCGAACCCCGAGATGTAGGCTCCGTGGGTTCTGGACGATTCGCCGTCAAATGTAAATGCTTTGAAGAGGTCGCCTGTGGGTCTTATTGCCATGCCATGGTTCTCCTTTTCTGTGCTGCGATCAGTCTGCGTTCAATCTCCGCCGCCAGCTCGTTTATGCTCTGGCCTGCGGCTCCGTAGACGTTGATGGTAACCCCGCCGTTGATGTCTTCTGCCATCTTGTCCATCTGCCGGAATAGCTTCTCCAGCGGGATGATGGCCTCTGGTCCGGCTTCGCCTGCGATGACCGTCTGGGCGTGTCGCAAGATGCCGCCTTCCGCCAGGCGGGGAAGGTGCAGCGGGTTAACGTGCCAGCCCTGCGGTCCTGGTACGATCTTGTCTGCCGCTCGCAGGGCCGTGTTGATCAGGGCTATGGCTGTGTTGATTATCGCCTCTACCCTGGATATCATTCCGTTGATCGTGGTCTTGATGGCTCCGCTGATGGCATTGCCGAATGTCTGGCCGATGTCCGCAAACTTCGACTTCACTCCGTTCCAAAGCCCGGACCAGAATGCGTTCCATCCTGCGAATATCCTCTTGATCTTCGCCCAGGCATCCGTGAAGGTTTTCGTAATTGCGGCCCATGCCTTGCTGGCTGTGGTCTTGATTGTGTTCCAGGTGTTTATCCAAAAGTTGCGGAAGCCCTCGCAGTTCTTCCAAAGGTAAACGATGGCGGCTACCACTCCGGCAATTATCAAAACGATCGGGTGTGCAAGCAGGGCGGTCAGGGCCTTTGAAAGCACCCCGATGATCGTCGACAGGTTTTCTAAAAGCTTCCCGGTCATCATCAGCCCCCGGCCAACGATGGAAAGTGTCGGCCCTACCAAGGCCAAAGCTCCAACGATCGCCAGGATCGTCTTCTGCACTCCTGGCCCCAGCTGGTTCCATCTCTTGGTCGCCTTGTCGACGAAATTGATCACCTTCTGCAAGATCTTGTTGACGGTCGGAAGCACGGCGTTCCCGATGTCGTAGCCCAGGATCTTCAATTGGTTCAGGACGATCTGAAACTTCTTCGCCGGGGTCATGGTCGCTTCAAAGGTGTCCGTCACGGCTCCGTCTGCATCTTCCGCAGCTGCGGCCAGGTTCTCGAAGTCAATCGCCCCGGATTTGATCGCTCCGTACATCTGGTCTCCGCTCTTGCCGAAGACTTCGTAGGCTGCCTGCAATCCTTCCGTGCTGTCCTTTGCGTTCAGGATCGTGTCCTGGACCCTGGTCAGCTCTTCCTGGAGCGGGACGCCGTCTTTGGCTGCGTTCTTCAGGGCCTTCCTCATGCCGTTCATGACGGTCTCGACGTTGACCCCGCTCTTCTCCAGCTGGCCCATCAACATGGCCGACTGGTCGATGTTCAGGCCCATCTCCTGAAAGGCTGTTGCGTTGCTCACCAGGCCCTGGTACAGCTTGTCGACCGATACGCCTGTGTTCTGGCTTGTCTTCGTTAAAACGTCCAGGACGTGTGCGGTCTCTTCTGCCGAGAGGCCGTAGGCACTCATGGCCTTCTGGACGCCGTCGATCGACATGATCACGTCGGCGTCGTTTATCTGGGCGAACTTCACGAACTCTTCGGAGATATCTTCCAGCTCCTTCCCGGTGGATCCGAAGCGGGTGTTCACCTCTCCGATCGCTTTGGCGATGTCGTTCATGTCCGCAGGCGTTCTCTTGGCGATGGCCTCGAGGGTCCCCTGCATTCCTTTTAGGCTGTCCCCGGTCGCTCCTGTGAGCTTTATGATCGTGTTCAAAGAGTCGGCCGTGGAAAGCCAGGCGGCTCCGCTTGCCGCTCCCATCGCTACAATCGGCCCGGTTACGTATTTGGTCAGTGCATCTCCGGCTTCCTTCGTCTTCCGGCCGACGTCCTCGATCTGGCGGCCCAGCTGCGTCAGCTTCAGGTTCTTGAGCTTGTCCAGCTCCTTCTGGTAGTGCTTCAGCTTGCTCTCCGTCTCGATGATCTCTCTCTGGACCCTGCGGTATTCCTCGGAGTTCTTTTTCACGCCCTGGGCGTCCATCTGCTTCTGGACGTTCTCCAGGTCATGGAGGCTCTTCTCCGTCTGGTTCACCTTGTCCTTCAGGATCTGTTGCTTCTGGGCGAGCAGTTCCGTGTTCTTGGGGTTGAACTTTAAGGCCCGGTTTACTTCCTTCAGCTCCTGGTCGACCGCTTTTGACTCGTCCTTGATCTTCCGCAGGGCTTTGTCCAGTTCCGTGGTGTCGCCGTTGAACTGTATCGTTATGCCTTTGACCTTCGTGTCTGCCATTGGCTATTTCCTCTTTCCAAAGAAGGCATCAATGTCGGCCTGCGTTGCTCTCCGCTTCCGATTGCTCTTGCCTTCCGCTCTTGCTCTTGCGTTTCGTGCTTCGATGCAGAAATCTACCACCTGCCCGAGCTGCATGGTCTTCATGTCCGCAAACGTCAGGCCGTGGTTCTGCCCGGCGATCAAGATGCCGTCGAGGGTGATGGCTTCAGACCCTGCATCGCTGTCCGAAGCCTCTTTAAGTTTTTTGTGCTTACCATGCAGGCCAGGGCCATGTCGAATATGGCGGGCATGATCGTGTCCAGGGGGAACGTGTCGAATTGCCGGATCCACTCCTTCGGTTCCTCGATGTCTTCGTCGGCCGCTTTGGCCATGGCCCAGACGATGTGGATCAGGTCGACGAACTCCAGGCCGCTCATCTCGAGCAAGGCGTCCTTCATGGCGTCTGCGTCCAGGCGTCTCAAAACGTCAGCCGTGGTTGCCCCTTCCTCTCCTGCGGACCTGCTTATCTCGACGGCGATATCGATCGCCGCCTTCAAAACCGGGATGAGGTCCGGCACGATGTCATGGCCGAACTGGTCCCGGTATGCAAACATCCAGCCGATGTTGTTGCTCACCTTGATGCTGGTCTTGCTGTCGATCTTGATTGTTTTTTCCATGCTGCTCTCCTTTGGTTCTGGCAGAGAAAGGGGACGGCTGGTCGGCCGTCCCTCTTGTCTCTTTGCGTGGATCCTTTAGCTGCTTGCGGGCAGGCTCGGTGCGGGCGGGTTTGAGAACAGGGTGCTGTACCCTGCGTCCCCTTCCTCGTAGGTTACCATCACGAGGCCAGTCTTGTTGTCTCCAGCGAAAGTGGTCGGCAGGGTCTCCGTCACAGGCTCTGCGGTCTCTTCCGTGGTGCTGTAGTCCCGGGTGATATTGCCGAGGGTTCCGTTATAAATGATGACCCTGCGGGCGGCTACATCGCCCTGGATCTCGAAAGCCAGCCAGACCAGCGGTTTCTGCGGGTTCTTGACCTGGGCCAGGCCGCCGTCATCCAGCTCGATGTAACCCAGAAAGTTCTTCTTGAAGTCGTCATCAAACATGGCGACCTCGAGGTCTCCTTCCAGGCTGCCGTTGCCCATGATCGTGTAGTAGTTGATATTGTCTGCCCGGAAGTGGTTCACATCGTCGTTGGCTTCTGGGCTGAAACCTACGGCCCCTGGCTGGTGGTAGGGGCTGCCCATCGTGACGTCTCCGTTGCTGTCGACGGTGTAGGTCCCGACGTAAAGGTCCGAGAAGCCGAACAATACTTTGTTGGCCATGTTTTTCTCCTTCCTGTGTGCTTTAGCTCAAATCGTAAAAAATCACGTAGACGCCTTCGTCTTCGATGTAGGCGTCATCGCTCTTGGAGTAATTCCATCCGCCTGCGAGAAACCTGTCCTCGACCGCCGCCTCTACCGCTTCATCCTTCCGGGTGAAGTAAAGCTCGACCTGGTAGGTCGGCCCTCTCCAATAGGCCGTGCCGTCTGCGAGCAGCTGGCTCTGGCCTGCCCCTATATAGATCAGGTGTGGGTATGCGTGTCCGTTGGTGAAGTGGCTGTAGGCGGCGTCTATGCCGAGGTCTTCTTTGATTGCTGCCAGGACGGTGGTTATCGGGTCTCTATTCGCTATCGTCATCTGTGTCGACTCCCCCTATCGTTGAGAGCTGCTCTTGGATCGTCAGCTCCAGGTTGTCGCTGGCTGGCCTCTGGTAGGCTCGGGTGATTGCGTAATATCTACCCTGCCATCGCACGAGTTGCTCGTTCTGGTAGTCTCCGAAGAATACGACCAGGACGGCGGCGGGCTTCAGGCCCTGGGCCGCCGCCTGGTAGAATTCGCTCCGGGTGATGCTCCTGGCTTGCCGTACTGGTACGGTCCGTTCCTCGTAGGTCTTGACCTCGTTCAGGGCTTCGTCCTGTGTGATCGTCTCTTGAAGAAGTGTTACCGTGGTATCAAACATCGCCCTAACCCTCCAGCCAGTCCGTGTGGCCTGTGGCCATGCCCAGCTGGGCCTTCTGCTCATCGTAGCTCTTCTTCAATCTGTCGGCGTCTTCCGGGATACCGAAGTGGAGCTTACAATAGGTGCAGATTGCCTGCTGGATCAGCGGGTCGCTCTGGGTGTCGATGTTCGTCACTCCTGCTATGCCCAGGTCATCCTGGGCTGCTGCGATCAGCATATTCAGTTCGTTGTCGTAGGCGTCTGTGGAAATCCGCAGGGCCATCTTCACGAGGTCGAGCATGGTGGTTCTCCTTCTTGGTTAGTTGCTCTGCTTCAAAATGGCGAAGGCCTTCGTTCTCACCAGGCCGATGCCCACCATCTGCTTGCCGACGATCTTCACCAGGTCGTCTTCCGCCAGGGACAGGTCATCGAACTTGAAGGTCACCTGGCCGCCGTCCGGGAAGTTCGCCTGGATGGCCTGCAGGTCTCCAACGATCACGATCGGATCCCCGGTGTTCAGGCCTGCGTCGTCGTAAGCGGGCAGGGCGTCCGTTGCGATGACGGTCATGCCGTCAAAGGGATCGTAGGCGAACTGGCCCTGCAGGACCTCTGCTTTGTAATGGGCGATGGTGGCACGGTTCGCCATCACGACCAGGTTCTCGCCGACGACGTTGCCCGCCGCCTCGATGATCTCCCAGGGGTCTCCGGCCCAGTCTTCCTTCGTGACGATGGGGGCGGTGGTCCCGCTGGTGGGAGCAGCTGCAATCGTGGCCAGGACCTGGATGGCCTCTGCCTTCACGATCTGATACTCGATCTCATCGTACAGGTAGTCCAGAAATGCGGTCCCGGTCAGGCTTAATGCCTCATCAGATACTCTGATCCATTTTTTGGCATTTTTTGCCACAATATCCACCAGGGCGATGGTCAGGGTCTCTTCGTCGGGTGCGTCCGCACCTTCATCGTGGAACACGGCCCCGGTCGCCGCCATCTCTACGCCGACTCGCACGTTGCCCTTCACAAAGGTCCGGCGTACTCGGCTCATGATGCCGTCGTTCTCCCAGGCAGCCTGGATGCGTTCTTCGACGTAGGTGGGTACCGGGATCGTGCCGAACTCGTCGGATCCGATCACGGCGTTTGTGGTCAGCAGGGTGCGGCACTCCGTGCCGTCATTGTTGCCCTTGATGTACTCTGCGTATGCGTCGATGTATTCCGGCATGGAGCGTACTTCTCTGGAGTTCATTGTCTTCCTCTCTTCCTTTGGTGCTTCGATCTCTTCGCCCAGGCCTTCGATGACTGCTTCCATGGCTGTCCGCTTCTCTTCGGCTTCGGCGATGATTGTGTTTTTGCGTTCCTCGATCTGGTCCAGCTCGGTCTGGAGCGTGTCCAGGGTGTCCGCTTCGGCGGTCTCCGCTTCCTGGGCGATGGCTGCTGCCCGCTCTTCCAGCTGGTCCATGTCGAGCGTTCTGATTTCTTCCTTGGTCATGGTTACTCCTTTCCCAAGATGTTATTCACTCGGTCTTCGATGGCCTTCCGCTTCTCGGCGAGCTTTTGTGCCTCGAGTCGCTCCGCTCTGGCTTCCTCGATCGCTCCGTCGAGGAACCTGGCACTTATGCTCGTCCCGGGGTTTGCTGGAATGCTTACGACCGAGACGTCAAACAAACGGCCGACCTTGGTGATGGTCCTCATCAGGATGGCCTTGCCGTCTTCGTTATACGTGGTCTCTCTTTGGTCTTCGTCGACGGTAAATCCGAAGCTCATCTTATCGCTGTAGCCGCCAGCGATTTCCTGGTATAGGCTCCGGCCGATATCGGTCCCGCCGAGGTCTGCTCTTGCGTGGAGTCCCATTTCGTCTGGCTCCACAGAAAGGGTTCCGTTTTTGATCCGGGCGAACACCCGGCCCTGGTGGTCGTACTGCATGATGACGTCGCTCATATCGGTCTCGTTGAATGCCGACCTATCGACCTTCTCCCAGACCTCGACCTCTCCGTCTCCGTAGAGCTTGTACGGCTCGTCAAAGGTGGAGGCGTAGCCGGAGACGGTCATGCTTTCATCTCCCTCTGCCCGCTCTTCGACGGTCATGGTCATGCTTCGGTATTCTCTGTCACTCTTCATCGGCATTGTCGTCTTCTCCTTCCGTTCCGAGTTCATCAGTTGCTTTGTACTCTCCCCTGATCGGGGCGACCTGTCCGGCTCCGTCCGGGAGCGGTGGGAAATTGAAAAGCTCCCGGATTTCGTCGATCAGGATGGCTCCCCTGTCTCCCAGCTCCTTCGCCATCTGGACCTTTGCGGATGTACTCATGTACTGCAGGCGGTTCGCTGTCACCAGGACGCCGGATCCCTGGCTGCGTTCTCTCTCGGAGAACATCGCCTTCTCCATGGCCTGTGCCAGCATGATCGAAAAAGGTTCCACGGCTCCATTGAAGAAGGCATCCAGCTCTTCGGCTCCGGCAGAGTTCTCCATCACTTTTTGGTTCACGCCGAAGTACTGGCAGACGTTGGCCCGGATGAGGCTCATCTGGTCGGCGTCCACCGTGTAAGGCTTCACGTCTATCTGTTTGACGTCCTTGTAGGTATTCGGGAATAGCAGCAGGCCATTCTCACTCTCTGCCTCGGCGGTCAGGTTGGCCCGGCTGAACCGTTTTCGCTCTTCCGCCAAATCTTCGGTCTTCGAGAAGTTTGACATCGAGGCCATGAAGCGATAGGTCGCCGTACTCTTCACGGCTTCCTGGATCCCTTCCGCCTGGATGTGGATCAGTTTCATCGTTTCGTCCAGGGCTTCGTTGCCGTCTCCGAAGAAGTCACTCTCGAATTGGAACTTTGTCAAGATCGCAACATCGGCCATCCTGGCTGCCGCTGTCTGTCCGTTGCGGAACTTGTACCGAAGCCATGGCTCTCCCTCGTACTCGACGATCACGCAGCTGGTCGGAAGGACCGGGAAGTACCCGGTCGTCTGCAGGTATTCGTCAACGATCGGAACCAGGCAAGCTGTGGTGGTGCAGTCCAGGATGCTGCTGGTGCGGTATAAAAACTGCGACCAGGTTTGCCATTGGTTCGGCCCTTGCTTCATGTGGTTCTGCAGCGATGGCTTCGCCGAGCCGTAGGTCTCCACCTTCAGCTTGCTGATATGCCTGGCCCTTGCGTCGATCGCAGCTCGCACCAGGTCGCTCTCGTAAATGGCCCCGCTCCAGGTGGTGAAGGCGGGGCGGTATGCCGTGAGGGTGCGAAAGGTCTCCCTTGCTCTGGTTGCGTCTTCTCTCCTGGCCGGGAATATCTTCTCAAGTAATCCCATGGTTCTCCTCTCACTCGTTCTTCAATTGCTGGCCTATCTCCGGCCAGTATTTGCTGCGTACTGTTAGGCCGTCAATTAAAGCGGCCATGCCGTCGATATGCCTTGAGGCGTTCACCTTGACCAGCCGTCCCCTTCCCTGCTCGACGTCCATCTTGATGGCCGAGTCCAGAAAGTGGGCCTTCAACAGGTCATTGTCTCCGATGTGCAGCTTGCCGTCTTCCATCATTCCTTGGGCTTCCTGCAAAATTGGGAAGAGCTGGGATCCTTGATAAACGTCGTCCGTCTGGAAACCGTAGGCCTCCAGGCTCTGGACGAGGTATTGGCTGCTGTATCGGTCGTAGCCCACCTTCAGGGGCAGGATCTCGTACTTCTCGACCAGCTCGACCAGCCATCGGTAGCAGTCCCGGTAATCGACGAAGTTCTCCCCGCTTGGCTCCAAGAAACCCCTTTTGATATAGACGTCGTAGGGCAGGCCGTCTCTTGCTGCGGCTTCCTGGATCTTCTCTGCCGGGAGCCAGAATTTCGCCAGGGCATAAATCTCGCCGTCTTTCTCGACCAGGCAAACGCAGGCGGTCAAATCCGTAGTCATCGACAGGTCGATTCCTGCGACGGCATAGCTGTGGGCCAGGTCTTCTGGCCGGATTGGTTCCCCGCTGCACTTGTTGATCGTTTCTGCTGAAAGCCAGGCGGTGCTGCTGTTCTGTTTTATGTTCGCCATCTTGCAGATAAACTCTGCCTTCCTTGGCAGGCTTCCTTCTGCTATGGCTATCTCTTCCAGCAAGTAATCGACGGTCAGGCTGACCCCCAGGTTCGGGTTCGCCTTCCGCAGCTCGTTGATGTCGTTCCATCTCTGGACGTCATCGATCATGTAAAGCACCGGGAGCAGCCTCTTCTCCTTGCTGTCCCCGAGCAGGACCCTGGTTGACCTCTTCATCAGCTCGTCGTAGGCTCCGTCGTTCAGGTAGCCTGCGGTGCTGATCGAAACGATCAGGGGCTGCTCTCTGGCCCCTACGCTGCTCTTGATGACCTCGTAAAACTTCAGGCCCTGGTCTCCTGGCCAGTTCGCCATTTCGTCCAGGATCGCCGCCGAGACGTTCAGGCCATCACTCTTCCTGACCGAGAAAGCCAGGGGCTTCGCCGTGGTATTGTTGTCCTTGATGTAGATGTCGCTCCGCCGTTTCTGGGCCATCGCTGAAAGCTCCGGCTCCTGCAGGATGCTCTGGTAATAGGCATCGAAACAAAGGCGGGCTTGTTCGAGCTTCGGGGCTGCGAAATAAATCCGGCCGCCGTACTCGCCATCCAGGAAGGTGCAATATTCGGCGATCGCAGCTGCAAGCAGGGTCTTTCCGTTCTTCCGTGCGACGACCAGAAATACTTCCCGGAACTGCCGGGTCCCGGCTTCGTCCGTGATTCCAAATATCAGCGAGATCAGGGCCTTCTGCCACAGCTCGAGCTGCAGGCGTCCTGGGGCCAGCTGTCCTTCGTGATGGTGGACGAACCCCTCGATGAATTTGACCGCCGCCTGGGCCTTCTTCGGGTTGTAGAAAAACTCCCCGGCTTCCAGGCCCTTTACGATCTGCTCGTACAAAAGGCGGACCCATTTCCCTGTTGCGACGGTTCCGTCTTTGATGGCCTGGTAGTAGGCGTAGATGTAGTTATCCATCGAGTTCGTCTATCAAGGCCTGCAGGCGGCTTCCGCCTGTCTCTTGCTCCAGGCTCTTTATGATCGTCAGCAGGGTCCCGACCGTGCCGTTTGCTGCGGTGCTGGTTTTGTTGTATTCCGTGATCGCCGGGTTTGCGACCAGGTTCTGTCTCCCGGTTCCGTACTGCTTCATCATCGTCGTGCCTTCTGCGGCGATGGCTTTCTCCAGGTCATCCAGGATCCTGATCTGCGTGAGGTATCTCTTAAAGGTAGTTCGGAAGAAGAAGTTCGTCTCGACTCCCTTCTCTTCGGCCTTGGCTAATATCTCGGACGCCTGCTCCTGCAGGGTCAGCTCTCTTGCCTTGCTCATACTCGTACCGCCTTCTGCCCGGTCTGCTCTTCCCATCTACGGATGGTCACGTCGCAGAAATGCGGATCGTACTCCATCATGTAGCAGGTCCGGCCCATCTCTTCGCAGGCGACCAGGGTCGTCCCGGATCCGCCGAATAGGTCCAGGACCAGGTCCCCTTCCTGGCTGCTGTTCCTGATTTGCTTCTTGATCAGGGACAGCGGCTTCATGGTCGGATGCAGCTGCGATCTGGACGGCTTCCGTTCATGGGCGATGGTGCTGATGCTGTCAAGCAGTCCCCGGTACGCTTCGATCAATTCGTCCCGGTCCATCTCTTCCAGGCGGTCGTACTCGTTTGCCGTCCCCAGGGTCCGCAGGTCGATGAAGTAATGGGCGGCCCCTTCCTTCCATCCGTACAGGCACGGTTCGTGCCGCCATTGGTAGTCCTGCCGTCCGATCGTGAAACTGCTCTTGACCCAGATCACGTTCTGCCTTATTGGCAGGCCGCTGCTCTCCGCTGCCGACCTGAAATCCAGGCCGCCGCTGTCTGGATGCCAAATGTAAAAGACGGCCCCTGGCCGCATGGCGTTGTATGCGTTCTGGAAAGCCGCAAGCAGGAATTGGTAAAACTCGGACCGCTCCATGTTGTCGTTCTCGATCTTGCCTTCGGCTCCTTCGTAGTCCACGTTGTACGGCGGGTCCGTTTCCAACAGGTCCGCCTTCCGGCCTGCCATCAATCGGTCGACGTCGGCCGGGTTCGTGCTGTCTCCGCACATCAAGCGGTGGTCCCCCAGCTGCCAAACATCACCGTACTTCGCAATCGGTGGCAGCCCTGGCTCCGGCTCTTCCTCTTCGCCGTCCAGGTCGATGTCTTCGATGTCCTGGATCTGGACGTCATCGATCTCGAAACCTGTCAGGTCAATGTCGAACCCGGCCGTTGCCAGCTCCCGCAGCTCTATCCCGACCAGGTCCATGTCCCAGCCGCCGAGTTCGGTCAGGCGGTTGTCTGCCAGGATGTAAGCCTTCCGCTGCTCTTCGGTCAGGCCCTCAACAAAAACGCAGGGGACGGTCTCCATGCCCAGGGCCTTCGCCGCCTCTACCCTTCCGTGTCCTGCGATGATGTTCATCTCCCTGTCAATGATGCAGGGGGACACGAAGCCGAACTCCTGGATGCTTCTCTTGATCTTCTCGATCTGGTCCTTCGGGTGCTGCTTTGCGTTGTTTTCGTATGGTATCAATTCCGCAATCGAAACCGATACCAGCTCCGTTGTTTTCGCCATTGCCGTCTCCTTTGGTTCTGGTGGTTATAGCTTACTCTTCAATTGGTCCAGGAGAAACCGCTCGGCTGCTTCCTGGGCTTTCTCGATGTGGGGGTGCTGGCCGTGGCCCTCATAGGTCCGGCCGTAGGATCCGTATGCGTTTCGGATCACGTGCGTCCTCTCCAGCAGATGGGTAAGCCCTGGCTGCTTTTTGTTGTAGACCACCGTCTCGATCGTGTGGTTTGTCCTCTTGTTTCTGACCGTCCAGCCCTGGGCGTACTCTCCGTGTCCTGGGGACCGGGCGACGACGTCTCTCTTCGCCTCTTTCCCGGCCTGCATGAAGCACTTGTTTGCTATCTCCTTCTCTTCCTTGTCGAATTCGAGGAGTATCTTTTCGAGTTCTCTGGTTATCGTCGGATCTTTGGCCATCTTCGCCGCTCCTGGGCCGACCTGGCCCGATCAAAAAAAAGTTACGCCGGACCTTCCCGGTTTTTTCTTTT